>VYKR01000011.1_pt1 | contig 50271 bp, 45 predicted proteins | sample 5109561 | NCBI WGS metagenome assembly VYKR01 (sample SAMN12291799, study PRJNA351875) | freshwater metagenome | isolation source: freshwater lake | place: USA: Michigan, Ford Lake | collected 2015-08-15
CCCCCCCCCGGTCTTCGCCACGGATGCGCTGCACGGTCAGCGTCTTAGCCCACCGCATGCGGTCGTCGTCTTCGAGCGGCATGTCTGGCCCATCGGCACTGGCGGTGAGAAGCTCAACGGGGCTGACCGACTGACGATCGAAAAGTCCGGCCGCCACTGAACGTCGCCTATTGTGTCTGTTAACACACTCGTCGTAGCTTGATTGCGCTCGCCGAAAGGCGGGCCGAGGCGTGGAAACCTCGACGGTAAGTAGCCGAACGCCCGGTCGAATCAGTTTCGGCCGGGAGGCGGACGCGCATGTCCAGGGCCTTCGGGCCTAAAGGCGTTCGCGCCTGTCTTACCGCAGGTTTCCAACTTCCGGCTTTTCGGGCCGGCGCCGCCTCGATCGATCGATGGCGGTGCCGCCGGCTGGAGCCGACGCGCCGCCCGTAACGACGGGGGTCGCAGGAGTGCTCGCAGAAGATCGCATCAGCCGCATAGGGCTGAATATCAGATATCTGCCGGTCGTGACGGGGGCGCTGCTCCTCGCCGCGTGCGGCGCGAGCGGAGGCGGGACCAACTCGCCGGGGTCGAGTGCGCCACCCGCGGCAACGCCGCCTCCGGCTCCTACGCCTACGCCGACACCATCTCCGACGCCGTCACCCACTCCTGCGCCGCCTTCAACGCCTACGCCGCCCGCACGGTCCGCCGAGTACCGCGCGTCGGGCGCGGTGACCGGCTCGAACGCGGGAGCCGCCTACGACCGCGCGATCACGGGCAAGGGCGTCACTATCGCCGTGCTCGACACCGGCATCGATATGCAGGGCCCCGAGTTCGCGGGCCGCATCTCGCCCGATAGCACCAGCTTCGATCAGCAGATCGCGCGCTGCGCGACATGCGACGGCGAAAGGATCAGGTTCGACCTCGACGACATCGTCGGCCACGGGACCGAGGTGGCGTCGATCGCCGCTGCCGCCCGCAACGACTTAGGGATGCACGGTGTCGCGCCTGAGGCCACGATCCTTGCGCTCAAAATCTCCGGGCCGGACCTGTCGAAAGAGTCGGCCGGGAGCGCGACGTCGATCCGCGAGTCCGAGAGCGCGAACTCGAGCCTGATCGCCCCTGCGATCCGCTACGCGGTCGAGAAGGGCGCCTTCGTCGTCACGCTGGCGCTGAACGGCACGACCGGTGCCCAGATCGCCGCCGATCAGCGCGCCGCAATGGACCAGGTTCGGCTGGCCGACCGGCTGCTGGTCCAGTCCGTCTCCAACTTCGACGGCGAGAACAGCTTTACCGGTCAGATCAGTGAGGCGCTCGTGGGTGCCGACCGCGCCAATGCTGACTGGTTCATTTTCGCCATTGGCGTGACGGCGGATGGTCGCGCGCGCGTCGCCAACGGCAACGCGGGACCGCTGGACGCCCGCACCCTGTCCGCGACCGGTAATCAGGTGCAGGTCGTGAACAAGGACGGCGCGTTTGTCACAGTCACGGGCAACAGCTTCGCCGCGCCCGCCATCGCGGGGGCGGCCGCGCTCCTAAAGCAGTACTGGCCGCAGCTGGGCGGGAAGGCGATCAGCCGTATCCTGCTCGACACGGCCACCGACGCGGGCGCGCCCGGGGCCGATCCGGTGTTCGGCGTCGGCATCATGAACGTGGACCGGGCGATGCAGGCGCAGGCTCCGCCCGCGTCGTTTGCCGCCGCGCAAGTGATGTTGGCGCGCTATTCGTCGCTGAGCCTGTCGGCCCCGTTCGGCGGTTCGGCCGGAGCGCAGGCGCTTTCCGGGTCGCTCGGCTCCATAATCGTGATCGACCGTTACGGCCGCGACTACGTCATGGCCGGCGATGCTGGCGTCCGCGCGCGTGGGTCCGGCCTACTCGCGAGCGGCATGCTGTCGCCCGTCGATCTGCCTTGGATGCGCGGCGACGTCGGCGACGCCCGGCTCGGCTTCGCCGCCTCCGGTCCGGTCGGCCCGTGGCAGGGCGCGTCGTCGAACCGCCCGGCCGTGGTCTCGTTCTCGCCTGCCAGCGGTCAGACCGCCACGATCAGCGCTAATGTGGCGGTCGGCCAGACCGGTGGACTGGCCGGCTCGCCCTTGCGCGGTATCGGGGTTACCCCAGTCGGCGTCTCGACCTCCTGGAGCGCTCGCGGCTGGAGCGCGGGCTTCTCGTCCGGCTCGTCCCGTGGCGGCGGCACTTCGCTCGAAGTCGTGCGCCTAGGTATGCCGCTCGGCATCGGCGTGGAGATGTCGGAGGTGCGGGAACGCGGTCAGGCGCTGGGTCTGTCCGCCGGGGCCGGCCTGGACGTCGAGGGCGGTCGCACGCGCCTGGCCACCGTATCGGCTACCCGCGCCGTGGCGGGCGTCACCCTCGCCGCTCGCGCAACCGTCGGGCGCACGCGCGTCGGGGGCGGCTCGGACCTGCTGCGGTTCTCCGGCCCGGTCATGAGCACCGCGTTCGCGCTCGACGCCGCGCGGCCCGCGTTCGGTGGCCTACTGACGCTCGGCCTGTCGTCGCCGCTGCGCGTCGAGCGCGCCCGAGCCTCGCTCGAGGTGCCCGTCGCCTACGATCTGATCGGCAACTCCTTGACGACCGAGCGGCGCTCCTTCGACCTGTCGCCGACCGCCCGCGAGCTCGATCTCGAGCTGGGCTGGTCGGCCGCGCTCTCGCCGATCTCGTCGCTGCGGTTGGGCGTCGCACGTGCCTTCGACGCCGGACACGTCGCGGGCGCGACCGACACCGCCGGCTTCTTCACCCTCGTTATTCGCTGATCACCAACAAGGAGAGTTCGGAATGCACAGGAACATTATCGCCGGGCTGATCGTCGCATCAATCGCGGTCGCACCAGTCGGCGCGCAGACCTATCTCGACAAGCTGATCAGGAAAGTGACACAGCCCAAGGCGGGTACGACGCCGTCGGCCGCACCGGGCGCTGGGGCGGCTAGCATGTCATCGACTCAGACTGCCGCGCTCGACCGACTGCTCGCGACGCCGCTGCAGGACGTAAAGGTCGGCGCAGCTCGAGCCGAGGCGGCACCGCTCATTCGCGACGTGCTTGTCACGGCGGCGTGCGCGAAGACGGCCAAGGCATGGAACGCGCTCAACGGCCGTCATCTGACCCCGCAGACCTATAGGTCACCTGGCTTCTATGACGGGCGCGCGGCGATGACGCATATGAAGTACCACGACGCGGCGACCTGCCTCGACGTGACGCGCCTGGGTGAATGGTCGAAGCCGGCGGACAACGTACTGGCGTTCAGGGCTTGGCTCGTCGCGACAGACTCGGGCGAGGCGAACAACCAGCCGTTCACGCTGCAGAAGACGATCGAGGGCGAGTGGCTGATCCGACAGGTCGGCCGCGTCAGCTAGCGCTGTTCCACCCCGCGGACGGCTGCACGTCCGCGGGGCATCGAGCTTCTCACTGAAGCCGGGCAAGGATGAAGCGGACGCCAGCCTCTTCAGATCGCACGCACATCACGCTCAGAGCAATATGGACGCGACGCTCTCGGCGTGCAGCGCCCTGCCCCCACCCGGCATAACGGGCACGGAACAGTAGGGCAGCAGGTGCGCCAGCCGCGGCTGGTCGGACCGGACCCACCCGGCGACCGCCGTCCAGCGTTCGGTCGCCTGCTCGGGCTCGTCAACGGAGCGCCACAATTGCGCGGCGAGCCACGTCGCGACCACATCGGTTTCGCAGTAACGACTGATCCGTCCGTAGTCGCCGGCGGCGGCGAGTTCGGCGACGCCGCCCCTAGCTGCCTCGAGCTTGGCCGGGATACCGAGCCCGGCGCACAGATCCAGGAGCTTGGGCCGAACAGCGGCGCCGTTGGCGGTGACCTCGTCGATCAGGTCGCTGTGGAACCCGGGGTGCCGGCGACCGTGCGCCCTGGCGATGCTGGGCACGCGCTCGCCGGCGACGGCGGCGCGGGCGAGCAGGATGGGCACGTCCCAGGCGCGGCCATTGAAGGTCAACACCTCCTGTGCGCTCTCCAGCCGCCGTTCAACCTGGGCGACGATACCGCGCTCGGAGGTGTTGACGCGCGAGAAGGTCTCGATGGTGAATTGGATTCCGCTTGAACGGGTGCCCTCGACAACGGTCAACAGCGACACGCACATCAGCTGGTGAAGCGGCCAGGCCGGGAACTCCTCGGTTGGATCAACCCCTGCCCGCGCGCAGGCGTCCTGGTCGGTGATGGTCTCGATATCGAGCACGATGGTCTTCATTTCCGTTCTCCTTCGGGCGGCGGAAGACGCCTTTCATCCTGCCTGTCCGCCCACCTCATTGGGTCCGATCCTTTCTTCCATCCGCGAGCATCGCGCCGAGCAGCGCGCGGGCGTCGCGGGCGAGCACGCGGAGCGAGCGGTCGCGCACGAACCTGACCTTCAGCAGCCGCACCGCACGGCCCGGCAGGTCGGGTAGCGAGCTAATCGGTACGTCCCAGCCGACCGCGATCTCGGCGTAGGCGGAGGCGAGCGCCACGTCGAAGTGCTCCGGGCTTGGCCGCTCGAGCTCGACCACCCGGAACCGCGACAGGAGTGGCGGCGGTATCCGCGCGGTGCTGTTCGCGCAGGCGATCCAGCTGACCTGCGACAGGTCACATTCGGCGAGCAGACACTGGTCGTAATAGCGCCGCGCCGAGTCCGGGTCGACCATGGCGAGTAGCGCGTTGTGTGGCCGACCGGCTCGATCCGATCCGCCCGCCTTGTCGATCTCGTCCACGACGAGCAGCGGGTTGGCGGTTCGCGTGCTGGCGATCACCACCAGCGGCCAGGCGGGCTGGCTGTTGGTCCAGCCCCGCGCCGTGCCGCTCAGGGTTCGATCGTCGGAGGTATTGCCGAGCTGCAGGCTTGCCACCTTGAGCCCGAGTGCTTGCGCCATGCGCGTTGTGAGCCAGCTCTTACCGATGCCGGGCGGCCCGACCAGCAGCGTCGGCTCAAGCCGCACCCAGGGACGGCCAAGCGCCAGCTGGGTGCGGACTTCGCGGTCGAGGGTGCCGACGAGTGGTCCCGCCCAGGGTGCCCGCTCGGCCAAGGCGTCGAGCGCGGCCGAGCCGCCGCTCCTCATCGACTGGCCGCCGAACAGCGGCAGCCTGGTTGTGAGCACCTTGTAGCGCTCGGCGAGCGACTGCTCTGATTTGAGACCGTGGGGCACGTCGCGCTCGGGTTCGATGCGGGCGCATACGCGCAACCGGGCGACCGTCGGGATGCGGTAGGTATGCGAGGTGATGATCGGCTCCAGCATGCGTCGATCGTCGGGACACCCGTCGAACTCATCACCGCGATGGTCGTCGTTCACGCGCCGCGCTCCAGGCTTGGTGCGGTCCACGCGCTTCGGCCTGTAATCGCTGCGCAAATCTCGGCGGCGGCGCGCTCGATACCTCGCCCGCGATCGTTCCAGCGATCCCAGGGCGGCAACATTGACAGGTCGAGGCCGCACACGCCGACTTCTACGAACAAGTCGGGCTTAGCGGGCAGCAGATGCAGCCCGCCATCGGCGTGGCGGAAGAAGCGCATATCGTCGATCAAAAGCGGGCCAGCGATGGTGCGTACCGCCACATCGACACGGACAGCGTCACCCGCATCCGGGTGGAAGCCGTGGCGTATGAGCAGAACGTCGCGCTTCGTCGCGGCTGTGAAGCGCACGAGTGTGTCGTTGAAGAGCGGGTCCATGATAGTAGTAGCTGCGAGCACGAGGTTGTGCTCGAGGCACTCGAGCGCGCAGCCCGGCAGGTCGCTGTTGCGGAGCAGGCGTGGCTGGTCGGGGCCGAGTGCTGACAGGGTGAACTTGAGCAGGGCGGCGGAGGCCGTGGGCAGCACCGTGGTGGTAAGCATGTGCATGGGTGGTCGGGACCTTGTCGTCGTTTATCGCCGGACCGGTCGGTCCGGGTCAGGCCCTTCTCGATTTTCATCTATCTTCAGGGCTTCACCCGGCCTTCTCGAGTTAGCCTCCCTTCTTTGTCCCGGCTGCGCGGCACCGGTTGATCCCGTCCCCATCGACGGTGTCGGCCAGCACGCGGTAGCTCCAGCGATTGAGGACCCAGGCACCTTGAGCGATGGTGGTCGCGAAGGTGAGCCGGACAGCTGCCGGGCAATGCCGCATTCCGAGAGTCACGATCATCTTCGTCACTTCCCCGGCAGGGCGGCGCTGCCATGCCTGCCCGCCGATCAGGCAAGTGAGCAGCAGCGCGGCGCTGATCCGGGCCCACATGGGCCAGCGTGCGAGCGAGAACATCTTTTCATCTCCCGCATCGAAATCCGCTGAAATCGCTCACCCCCAAGCAGCTCAAGTTGAGCGAGGGGGTCAGCTCGAGCCTAGGCCAGGCCTCGACCCCAGGCCTCGGCAAAGCCGGCCCACTCGTCTGCCCAGAGCGCCCCGGCGCCTTCGTGCATGTCCGGGTCGAGTGCCTGCCAGCCGCTAGGCCGGTGGCGCCGCGTCAGGATTACGATATGAATATGCGGGTCGTGGTGCGACAAACCGTCGCCGGGCGCGTGCAGGATGATGAGGCAGGAGCAACGTCTAGCTCGCGCGACTTTGAATTGCGCGAACATCGTGGCAAGCGTCATCATATCGTGACGCATGACCGCCGCGCTGAACCCGAGCGTCAGCACGGCGGCGGCGATCAGGTTCTTGGACGCGGGCAGCGCTTCATCATACTCGGCGAACAGTTCTTCCAGCGAGCGCGGGTCTGGTACGCCTTGCGCGAGCACCAGCCGATGATCAGCTGCGGTTACCGGCCACCCAATCGTTCTCTCCCGCTCCGCCGCGGTCGGCTCGCGCGGCTGGAGCTTGGCTCGAACTAGGTCCGACACCGATAGCTTCTTACCTGCCCCGGCATGCAGGAGCGCGAGCCCGACCTCGGGGTCGTCGGTGTCGACATGTTCAAGCAGTCCGGTCACTTTAGCCGGGCTGATCCAAGGTGCGGAGCCGATCACGTCAGCGACTCCCCAGCGTGGAGGTGATCATCTGATCGGCGGCAGCAAAGCCGTCCGCTCGTTCTGCCTCGGAGTTCCACGGCGATAGCTCGATGAGTCGGAGCCCGCGCTGACCGACCATGAAGCAGGGCGCATGGGTTCGCGAAGGCCAGCCGTCGGGAACGAGATACACAGACGCACCTGACCCGAGCCACAGCCGGTGCGGGCCGTACCAGATCGCCTCGCGGTCACGATGCAGGCCCACGTCGAACTCGAGCGTCGATGCGCTATCGAGCCCGCTAATCCGCACAATCAGCGCGTCGATCTTTGCAAACACCATACCCTCGCCAACCGTGACCAGGTCGCTTCGACGACCATCGATCGAGGGCACCAGCAACAGCCTGGCCTCGGCGGCATAGAGGTAGTTAAGGAACGGTAGCACCGCCAAATCGATGGCGCGATGCAGCTCGATATGCGCGTGCTGCGCGATCATGAGCGCGCCGGCAATCGCTGCGGCCTCCGCTCGCCTAATTTTATTGTACATTGTGGTTTCCGTCTCGGACGGGGGCTAGCTGCTCGCCCCGGCCTCATCTTTTTCGCCCCTCCGGCACAGCCGTCGAACTCACCCATTTATCTCCGGTCCGCCGCGGCCGCTCGCTCGCATGTCTAAGCGTCGATCATGAACACGCCACAGAGGGGTGGATCGGTTCGGTAGCGACGGTCGTCCATGCCGTCGCAGCGTTGGTCTGTTGCGCATGAGCGCGCCTTGCGTCATCAGCCTGCGCCATTTGAACAGCTGCACGGGTCTGATGCCGTGCCGCTGGGCGACGCACGATAAGCATATGCCCGACAGGTATATCCTGTCGACGATCTGGACCTCTCCTCCGATGTCCAGCGCCTCCGGCGCTCGAGACCGGAGGGGGATCTTCCCATCGCTTTAACGCCTGGTGGTACTCGCAGTCATTTGCCTCGCTCTCAGCTAAGAGCGGAGCCCTGCCAACTTGTCAGGTGTATATTTCAGCATCAATTCAGAACAATCTAAATTGAAAAGCGTAGAAAAATAGTCAGTTCCGGATGAACTTCAATTCCGCTGCGTGCTCTTTTTATGCGTGAACGCGTCGAATAATACTTTATCACTAATATGATAGTCAGCAGATTCCGCTGATTGTTGCTCCTCAATCTTGACTTCGTCGCCGGACATTTGCGTCTCCGCAGTCCGAACCTGCTGACTTGATGGATAACGGGCTAGGCGCGCATAGACATTGTCAAGCACTGAGACGAAATCTGGGTCGCCGAAGCTCAGAAACACCGTGCGGGATAGCCCGCCAGAGTCGGTGAAAGCTGTGACGATGGTGTCCCTGTCGCGGACCAAATGCATCGCCTCGATCGCCACTGCAGCTTGGTTGAACGACTCGCGCCGACGCTCGGCAAAGTAGGATTGTATGCGCGGATCATGCTCGACCCGGCGCAGCCCGATCGCGACGTGCGCCGGGATGTAATTGGGATCCTTTTCGAGGGTAAAGCTCTCACCTCCGCCATTTATGGCCTTCAGTCGTATCAACGGCAGGTGGGGATACTTGTCCAGTTCCGTTGTAAATCGCTCGATTTCGAGGTCGGCGACGGAAGGCAAAACATCGATCGACCTCTCGGTCGCGACCTGCGCTTTAGAGTGGAGCGGAGAGGCGGCAACCGGAGCGGCGAGCACTCGCCCGTTCTCGTCGGAGAGGTAAATTCCGAGCGCGCGGGCGCGAGCGACACAGGCTCGCACGAACTCGGGCGACCCCTTGACCTGCACGCGTCCCCAGCGTTCGCCCGCAAGGCGCAGCGCCGCGTCGAGCGCGTCCGCTCGCGTGAAGTCGTGAACCACGATGAAAGCGCGGTGGTCGGAGAAGAGCGGCCGTCCGGTATCGTCGTCGTAGTGAACAGCGCTCCCGTCTCCACGCTGGGCGAAGCCATTGATCGGTTCCCAAGCCTCCGCGGCGACGGCCGCATCGCTCATCAACATCAACGGTGGTGCGATAAAAGTAGGCTTGGTCGGCGTGCCCGCTTTCCGCCACGCCGCAACGTCACTGAAGCGTTGGCGGCTGCACCGCTTGATTGCCGCCTTGAACGCCTCATTGATCGCGCGGAGGCCGTCGTCAAACTCCGCGCAAATCTCGGGCGCGACCAGGAACCGCTGGTAGGGTACCACCGACCGCCGCGTTGCGCTTCTCTCGTTTTTGATTTGCGCTATTGCGCGGTCGCGTTCTGCACGAAGTCGCTTGCGCTGCTCGGCCACGAGCCGGTTGTAGCGATGGAGGGCGTCCACCTCGTCGTGGACGGGCCCGTCGACGAACGGTCCCCAGCGCTTTTCGAGCTTGGAGCGCGCAAGTTCCCGATCCAGTTCGCTCGCCTTCACGTCCATGTTCGGACCGCGCACGCGCCCGCCCGAGCCGGCTGCCCGATATGACAACCCGATCTCGTTCAAGGCGCGGTGGAGCTCGGCCCACGAACTAGCCCCTCGCGCAGCGGCTATTACGGCGTTTTGAACATCAACCGCGACGGCAGATACCGACCGCTGTCCAGTCGTCCGTTCGCTGTTGCTTCTCGATCGCCGCAGCACCCCATCCGTATCGCGGACCAGCTTACCGGTGTCGGCCTCGAACACCGCGCCACCTCGGGCGCGGTACCGAGCGCCCGGCTCCGAGGCCCAGCCTTGGCTCTCCTCCACCAGTGCTACGCCCTGATGCAAATCCTCGATCACTAAGCCGGTCGCGGCCGCTAAGCCGGTCGCGGGGTCGACGCGGACGATCGCGAGGTGGAGGTGCCGATTGCGCGTATTGGCGTGCTCGGCGTAAATCACTAGGCATCGGTCGAGGCCAGCGGTGCGCAAGATGATGTCGACCGCCTCGTCGAGCTGCTCGGACGTCGGCTCCTCGCCCGCCTGCCAGCTGACTATGACGTGCGCGAGCGGCTTCTCCACCCGGGCGGACAGTCCGGCGACCGCCAGCATCTCCATTTGCTGGTCCTCGAAACGGGAAGTCAGCAGGTTGCGGGTACCGGCATGGCCAACCTTCCCGCCCCGCTCGACGCCTTCGCGCTCGGCATGAAGCGCGTAGGCCGTCAGCGATCGTATCTGGCTCCGATCGGCATCCGCCCAGGGGCTCGCGTCCAACACATATCGTGAAAGCGTGAGGACGTCCCGGCGCAAGTGGTGCAAGCCGGGCTTCCTCCGCTTGGGCCACAGAAGCTTGACGATCATGTCGCCAGCTCGCGCTTTGCCAACTCTGCGGTGAGGTGCACAGCTTCGATGATCTCCCGACGCAACTCGTCATCGAGCTGGCTGCCGCGATCGAGACGATGGTGCAACCGTACTAGATGAGTAAGGCACGCCAGCGCGATGCTGTCGGTCTCCACCTCCGCAGTGATGAGGTCGAGAATGACCTGCTTGCGAGTTGACCGGGCCCGATGCACCTGACGGTCAAGCTTCTGGATCAGGCTGATCGGCAAACGGAACGCTACGGAGGAGGTCGCCTCGGCCTTCGCTACGTTTCCGTTCGCCCGCTTCATTATATCTCTAATCCCTCAGTGCGAGAAGGTCCCCACCGCCGAGCACCCCGGGGGATGTTTACAGCCCTCATCCTGCTAAAAACTTACCTTCTGCAAGCGAACGAAGGTGCGGTCGGTGAGCTGAACCTACTCTTCCGAACGGATCGACGCTGTCCGTACAGGCGATGCCACACCCTTGATCGGTTCGATGGTCGCCGACGCGAACAGCGGCGCTTCTGCGACAATACGAAGGTGGGCAACGAACGAGGCGGCGACATCCTCCGCTTCAGACAAGCCTTCGAGCGTTCGCAATCGCTTAAGGCAGCGCCGCACCGATCAGCATACGACCGCTCGCGTCCCATCGTGCGGCCTCAATCGGTATCGCCCGCCTGAACGCTCGAGATTAGCATAGTGAAGGTGGCTGTGATCGCCGCAGTGACCAGCCGCGCGCAGGGGTGAACTTCAAACGAGTACGGCAGCCCAAACAAGTCGAGCGCCGACCGGACGTCGCCCGGGCTTCGACGCCGCCAGTCCTAGAGCGCCGAGCCTCTGAGGAGCGAGCATGATCGCCAGCGCACGCCGTCGTGAACGTTGCAGTTGATCGGCGTCACGCAGACCGCGCGCGGGTAGATTGTAGAACGACCGAAGGTGCGCTCGAGCGAAACTCAGGAACGGGAACCGCTCATACGCCGCTCGTCCGCCGTCGGAAATGCGTTAGGTGCGGATCAATGCGACGTCTCACAATAGGTGTATATGCGAACAGACTTCGACGAATTTACGCTTTATTGTCCAGCTCGACGACGCAATCACGACATCTCTTACGACTTTGATCGAACTATTTTGTTGCGACAGAGCACGCCAAGTTGCGACACCGGTGTTCGTCTAACTTCACGCTGAGAAAAAACAAGATCATATCTACGGAGTATGAACTACGACCAGAGGTGAGACATGACCAAGAAGCAAGAACGGATTGTAGCAGCACGAGAGCGGCTGAAGTCGCCTGTGCAGGCCCGCGGACGCGAAGACAGCGTGTCCGCGGACACGGCCGAGCTAAAGAACGAGATCCGAAGGCAGCGCGCGCTTGGCAAGACTTGGAAGCAGATTGCACAGGACATCTACGAGGACGAGAAGTTCGCCGACGCGATCCGCGCAGCTTTCGGCCGGCTGTCGCCCAAGCCGGCTAACGCGGTCAAGGCGAAGCCGGTCAAGCGTGAGCAGAAGGCTGACACTCCGGCGACGGAGCCGGCCACGTCGCTCGCAACTGAGAGTTCAGCATCGACGGCTGACCGCAGCTCGCCATTCCGCAGTCAGCCGGAAATGACTCTTTTCGGGGCGCAACACGACGCGCGCGATGATCAGGCCCGCGCCGCCGAGCTGAAGGGAGGTGCGTGATGGCCGAACTCGCGCAGCTCATCATCGCCGTCGTCGTCACCAATGCCGGCGGCGTGGGCAAAACTCATGTTGCTGAGATCCTGGAGTGCCTCGCCCGGCTCACTGGGCGGCGTACGCAGGTGATCGACGCCGATCCCGGCAACCGCGGTTATCGCAACCGCAACGGTCAGGCCAACGCAGTCCTTCTCGAATGGGCGACCGGGACCGAAGACGATCCGGTCACTTGGTACGAGAAGCACGTCACTGGAATGGAAATGATTATTTTCGATCTCGGCGCGAATTTCCTGTCCGCGGACCGGCCCGTTAGCCGATTTCTGGAGCACGTCGTGCTCATCGGGCTTGGGCGCAGTGCAAGAGTCGTGTTCCTGCCCATCGACGTGCCGAACAAGCCCGGCTCTACTGGTCTGGTCGAACAGCTGAATCACACGCTCCGGGGCAAGGTCGACGTCATCCTCGTCCAGAACGACATCGATCGGTCAGGCGCGTTCGCACCGACCTTGTCGCTGCTCGGCCCGCCTGTGCTCCGCATCGGTCACCTCGCGCGCGGTTACGAAGCGGTCCGGCTGCGACGCGAATTGCGGCTCGACGAGGTGATCCGGAACCCGGAAGAAGATTACGCGCTCGCCACTGCCGCAATCGCCGACAGACTCCTCCACATCGCGCGCGATCCGGCGATCACCGGCCTGCTGGGCAACCTCATGCAGCCTGATCTCGCAAGCTTGGCGGCCGGCAAGCCCGGCCCCCTCACCTGGGTGGTAAATGATCTCAAAGCCGCTGCCGACGACGCTTTACGCGCCAATGCGCGGCTTCGGCAGGCGCATAAAGCTCTGTTAGCTCCCGAGATATCCAACGAAGAACTTCTTCGGGCGGCAAACGAATACAGAACCGCCGACTACATCCTGAGAAACGCCAGAAAGTAGTTAAAATCTGTGTTACAAAAATGTTGGTGACGACTTCGCGGATTCGCTGCATATTGTGTTCAGCCTGACCGAGGACGAAGGGGTCAGACGCAAGGTGTACGCCACGTGCAGGTGGCTGCGACGAGTCGCCCGGGCCTGTCCTCCCCGGCCTTTCTCATGACCCGCCTCGCTTAGAATGCGCGGGTCAGCCATTCCTCTTCTAAGAGGTCCCAACGCGTCCGAGCTGGCACCTTGGACGCACAAATGGCGGCGCGGTTCAATACTGCGCCACGAGAGGCGACGAACGACATGGTGCTTTGGAGATGGAAGGACCTCGCCCGTATGACGGGCCGCAGTGTCCGCACTCTACAACGACTGGAAGGCAAAGACTCCAGTTTTCCGCAGCGGGTGGTGCTGCCAACTCGATCTTTCGGGTTTAGGCCCGAGGAGGTGAAGCGCTGGTGGGAAACATATGCGACGGGCTCTGGTGACGTCTTCGAGGCAATCGGCAGCTGCATGTTGCCCGGACCGGGTCTCATCCGTCGCGCGGCAGCTCCGCGTTCCGAACGAGCGGAAGCGGGGGCATGAAGCTTCCGCCCCCCGCCCCTCCCCTTTTTCACATTAGCGACGAGGATCGCGAGGTTGCTCGCAGCATCCTCGCCACCGTCCAGGCAGCCGTACTGGCGCATGGCTTGCCCGCGGTGCGCAAAAAGTGGAACGATATGAGCGCCGGGATAGGGCCGGTCGATGTGCTCGGTAGGCCGAGCAACATCTTCCTTATCTCCCACGACTTCGGTCTCGAGCTCCGGGTGCGCAGCCTCGCGCATCAAAACGGTGCCGAGTTCGTGCTGAGCCATGCATACGCAGTACCCGAGCGCCGCGGGCCGAAATTCTTTGCATCCGTGATACCCCATGCGCTCGAGCTCTGGCGCGAAGTGTTCGAGACCGTTCCGACTTGCCACATGAGAAACGAGGCGGAGGAGGTTCGGTGCCAGCTGGAAGCACTCGTTTGCGGCGTGGCCGTGGCCACGGGCAAACCCTGGGACCGGGCGTACCTCAAACTCGACCGAAAGGGAGACCTTGAATTTGAGATCTGGCGCAGCGCGCAGTTCCAACCGCAATCGCCTTCCAGCACACCTTCATCCGAACGAGTTCGTGGCATCAGTTCGGGATTTGAAGCAGCTATTCGCAAAGCCGCCGCCCTCAGCGCCATTCACGCCAGCTATTTCTCGCAGGTGAGCACCGGCGGACGACTCAAAGTACAGTTGGGACCGCCGCCGTCCGTCAGGGTAGTGAATCAGGGCGTTCTCGATCAATTGCGGCTGCTGTCTTCCCTCCCCGACGATGCCTGGTTGTTGATGACCTAAGCATCGAAAATGAGACGCTTAATCAAAAAGGGCGCCGAAATTGAATGAGGTCGCGCTCGCCAACAAGATGGCGCGCCTCGTATAGGCGACGCTTTGAAAAGGGGGAGGAGTTCCGGAGCAATCATGGAAGCGGTATTGCGGGGCCCATGCTAGCCTGGCGAGAAGATCTAGATGTTTGCTGCATTTGTTTGTTCATGTTCCCGCAAAGTAGACAAGTCACCATTTCCGCAAAGTAGAAGCGTCACTGCCGGTTGGGTAGGAGTGGGGCAGTAGTCCATAGGAGGGACCCGCGCGCCCGCCGACGCGCGGATCAAAGCGCTGGCGGCGGCGGGCGCGTGGGAGGTGCCTGTGGGCTACTGCCCCGCCCCGGGCGGGACCGCCGTATCAACGAGCATATTGCCCCATGCCTCGCGCGATCAGCTCGTCGTTCGAGAGCCGGGGCCCGCGCTTCAGCTTCGGCCGGCCGAGTGTCCGGCGATCGACCTTGACCGCCTCGGACTCCCCCACGGTCGCCTCGAACAGGTTGGCCGCCTGCGACCGGCGCTTGGGCGCATTATTGTTCCGCTTGCAATGGTGAGGAGCCATTTCCTGCATCAACCGGGCCATCTCGAGCGCCGCGCCGAGCTGCTTGTTGTCGACGATGGCCGCCTGGTTCACCCGGCGCATCTTGTCGAACACGGAGTAGGGCAGGACCTGGTCGCCGTGGCGGATCTCCAGGCGACCATCGGGGTACTCGAAGACGGTCACGCGCTTGCGCGCGAGTTTGCTCGCCGCCTCGGTCGGCTCCAGCATGAACATGACCTTGTTATAGTGCAGCGTCAGCGCCGCAGTCAGCGTGCGCTCCTCGCGCCAAGTCATCGCGAGGTCCACGTCATCGTGCGCCGCCAGCGGCCGGTGCAGGTTCTTGTCGTTGAACGGCTCCTTCGCGAACCGAGCATTGTGGCGCTCGATGAACGCGGGGAAGAACGCGTTCGCCGCTTCGGTTGTCGCGATCCCGGCGAGCCGCATCTCCTTTACCAGCCTGTCCTGCAACGTCTTGTGGACCCGCTCGACCCGGCCCTTGGCAGGAGCGGAGTTCGCGCAGATGATCTCGATGTTGAGGCTGTCCAACGCCCGGCCGAAGTGGGTCATGCCATCGCCTCGGGCCGAAGCCACGTTGTTGCGGAACACGCTGTGCTTGTCCGAGTAGAAGGCGACCGGCTTGCCGTGCAGGTCGATATACTCTCGGACCGCCGTCATGTAAGCGAAGGCGCTCTCGGACGGCTCCATTTTCAGGTGCATCAGCCGACTGGTCGCGTCGTCGATGAACACCAGCAGCGTCACCTTTGGGCCGCGATCCTCGAACCACCAGTGCTGGGAGCCGTCGATCTGGATCAGATCGCCGACGCAGTCGCGGCGATACCGTGGCTGGTACACCCGACGGCGACGGGCTTGTCGCGTCGTCCACAGGCCGGCTTCGATCATCAGCTTGCGAAGCGTCTCGTGGCTGATCCGGATGTCGTGCTGCTCGGCGAGCTTCTCGGCCGCGAAAGTCGGCCCGAAGTCGTGGTATCGTTCACGCACCAGCGCGACCGCAGCTTCGGTGTGCGCCCGCGACAAGCGCCGGTTGCTCGGCCGCCCGCGCTTGCCAGAGACCAGACCCGCGGCACCGCGCTCGCGCATCGTTGCCAGCATCCGAAATACCTGCCGGCGCGACACGCCCAGCAGCACCGCCGCATCATCCGCACCCAGCTCGCGCCGCTCAACCCGCTGCAGCGTATCAAACCGTGACAGCTCCTTGTGGCTCATGCTCAGCACCGTCATCATCGCAGCCCCTCGACGTGAGGAGCGGCGCATGCCACCAGTGCCGTTTCTACTTTGCGGGCGGTGACATTTCTACATTGCTGCTACAGTTCAACGAATTGATAATACTTCTTATGTAAAATACGCCTGAAGGGATCAGTAGCGAATGTCAGTGTAGCGCAATAGATGAGACTGGCGGAGAAACGCGCCGTTTCGACCGGTCCGGGCGTGCGACAATGCCCGCGGTCGCGCGAAATAGATGCGACTGGGATCGAGACGAACCAAGGTCGCCGATCGCCGCCCGGAGCGGACGCGCGATGCAGTCCGGCCAATCGCGCGCGCGATCGGCCAGTCTGGCCTGCTGGCCTGGATTGAAGTGATTGACCAAGGCGCCGAATGCGTCAGGGCGCGGCTCGACGGCGAGAGGCTCCGATCGCGCCAGCGTCGCCAGCGCGTCCGATTTCAGAAGCAGGTAGCCGATAGCAGTCACGGCCGACGCCCTCGTCCTGACGTCTTCGCCGGCAAGGGCAATCAGAACGTCGTCATCGCCACCTTCGTTAACATAGAAGGACAGCCTGCCATAGCCCGCGACCTCGTCGAAGTACCTGGCCAGGCTGGGGCCGCCTGCCCCGGCACGCCAGAAAACGGGCGCGGCCAACGCCTCGACGCATGCCAGGAACTCACGAGGCTTGCGGGTTCGCCAAACGGAGCCGGCCGGCTGCCCCATAAAAGCGCGGATGAAGGCGGCCTCACAGGCCCTCAGCAGCTCGGACGCATACGAGGACGTGCGCGGACCTGCCCCGACACCATGATCGACGCCATGGCTAAGCCGGAGCCGACCCCGATCGAGGCGCCAATTGAAGCTACGCAGGTCGAACAGCCGCTCACCATGACGCGGGCAGGTCACGGTCCAGATCGAGGCGGCAAGCGTCGGCAACCCATGATCTCGACCCGCTGCGTCCGCCTCAACGAGACACGTCGCGCAGGCACCGCCCCGCAGGCCGGTTGCGGACGAGAGCTGCAGCAAGTGGCTTGGCGGAGCGCGACGAAGCCGTCGAGCCATCTTCTCGATATCGGCTAGAGGAACGCCCGACACCTCCGACAAGCTCTGGATCGTTGCGGCCGACGGCTTGACGTCATCCACCTGTTCGCCGGTCAGCCACGCCCAGAACGTTTCGATGTCGACGAAGTTGTGCGCGGCCAGGCGCGCGACCCATGACGAGAGTGCCTCGCCGGGATGCGGACGTGGTGCGAAAGGAAGCCGCACGATCTACGCCGCGACGGCCTTCGAGCGACGACGCATCGCGCCGGCGGTCTGGATGTGGCGAACGACGCCCGCGGAGCGGACAAGGCCGATGGTGATCCGCTCCGACCCGTCGTCGATCGCCCTCACGGCAGCGGCGTTGAGCAGGCGGAACGTCTTTCCTGGGCTGCCTGCCGTCAACTCGTGGACGCACCCGACCAGGTCGTCATCGCAGGGCGAAGGGTTCTGTAGCGGAAGGTAGGCGACCACGGCCCGGACGATCGCCGCGTAGTCGGCGTCATGAGCGAGCCGTGATAGCCTGAACGGCTGCGACCGCCCTTCGACCTGCGGGTCCGACATGATGGCGTTCAGTGCCTCCGCTGTGCCGAAGAAGGCGAAGGAGAGCGCGAGTTGGTTAGCCATGCGCCGCAGCGCGGCCAAGGTGCGCCGTTGCGCCCCGGCGCTCCCGATCACCAAATTGTTGGTCTCGTCGATCACGAGCAGCCGCGTGTCGAGGCGTCGGAGCTGCGCGTAGGTGGCGCGCTCGAGGTCCACGATCCCGCCCCGAGGCACCGGCGCACCGATCGCATCGAGGATAGCCCCGTACAGGCGGGCCTCGTCAGCCACCGGCGGCGCTTCCACCGCGACGACCTCTGCCCTTCCCTGTCCCGTGCCCTCGTCGAACACGGGCTCGCGGCCGCGCATGAACTTCTTCAGGATCGTCGTCTTGCCGATATCTGGCTCGCCGAACACGAGCAGCGAGGGCATGCGTGTCCGGCGGGCGCCCCGGAGCAGCTCGGCGAGCCGCTCGAGCGCCGCTGCGCCCTGGGGATAGCTGACCCAGCGGTCCCGCAATATGAGCTGGACGCGTTCCTCCGCGTCCCGATCGGCGGCGACCGCGGACGCTACCACTGCTCGATGACGCCGACATTGGCGCTGTTGACGACCTCGGGCTCATCAACGGGGGCAAGCGTCTCCACGTGCGCAACGTTCGCGAGCGCGCGGGCTTGCCCGTAACCGCGATCCCGGCGCTCGGCCAGGAGCCGATCGCGGCGGGTCAGGCACCGCACTTGGGCGACGAGGTCGGCGTTGGCCTTCCGCGCCGTGATCAGCGCCGCCTCGTCGACGCTGGCCCTGCCCTCAGCCGCGAGCGCCTTGCGAGCGGCCCGGATCTCCCAAAGGGCGAGCGGCGGGTTGGCAAGATTGCGGTAGCGTACGGTCTGGAAACCGTCCCCGCCCCGCAGGAACACCCGCGACATGTCGCGCGGATCGTAGTGGACCATGACGCGCCTTGCGTTCGTGTCGAACAAGGTAGCCAGGAACGGCTCGTAGTAGCTGATGCCGTTCAGCATGATCCCTTGCCGTCCGATCAGCCGCGACACCGCTGGCAGGAACTCGATCGCCAGCCGGTCCGGGTCGGAAGGCTGGCGTGGTAACCACGGCTTTCGCTCCAATCCGTCCCGCCATGCCGCGAGCGGCGTGCGCCCCGTGGCCGAGTGCACCCGCTGGTTGTAGTCGCAGGCGAAATAGCGCCAGAGCCATGTCTCCAACTCGTCGAGCGTGAGCGCCGCGGCCTTGTCGCTGTCATACTCGCCCCGCCTCGCCGGGTTTGAGAAGGTCGTGCCCGGCAGTGTGTGGAGCGCCATCTGCGCGGTCCCGATCAGCCGCTCGATATGGCCGCCGTAGCGGGGCTGCCGGATCGGCCGCCTGATATTCTCGATCCCGAGGTTCGCGCAGGCGCGGACGAATGCGTCGCTCCGGAAATCGCTGCCGTTGTCGGTGTGGAGGGCATCGGGCAGGCCGCAGCCGGGCCACTCCGCTTCGATCTCGCGATCGCCCAGCGCCTCGGCCTTTGGCAGGACGGCGTGGCGCAGCGCCATGCCGACCGACACGACCGAGGGCGCCTCCATCGAGACGTACAACCCGGGCACCAGTCGAGAGGAGACGTCGATGATCAGCGTCAGCCACGGCCTGCCGATCGGCTGGCGGGTTCCGCTATCGACCACGATGACGTTGACCGGGGAGTGGTCGATCTGCCAGACCTCGTTGGGCCGATCGACCTCGTATCGCCCGGCACGCATGGTGGTCGCTTCGGCGGCAGCAGCTCCTGCCCTGCGGCGCGCGACACGACGCCGCCCGAGGCGCGCAATCCTGCGCGCGACCGTGGTGCGCGCCGGTGCGGGTACACCTATGGTCGCGCACCGGTTCGTGATATCCCGATAAAGTTCGGACACAGTCGGCGCAGGCTGGGCCAGGTAGAAGCCGTTGATCGCCTCGGACATGATCCGCTCGGCTTCCTCAGCCAAGCGGTTCGCCCCTGCCCTCCATCCTCGCGGCCGAGCGACGATGGACTCGACCGTTCCACCCGTTCGGAAGCGCTGCAGCAACCGGTACAGCGTCGACGCGCTGATCCCCAACCCTCGCGCCTGCTCCTCAACGTCTGCCCGGGTTGTGCCCCCGCTCTCCGCCAACTGGCGGAGTGCGGGCTGGCGGTCGAGAGCCGCCTGCCAGCGCGCGTCAGCTTGCGGCTTCACCGGTCGGCTCGTGGTCGCGGGCAACCGTCATGACGGATCCTCCAAGCACGGTCAGAATACCATGTTACGACCGCGCAACGAAGCGGAATAGATGCGACTCTTGCGTTCCGCTGCAATCCGGCCAGCGGGGTGCGACCATGCGCTTAGTCGCAGCTATTTCGCTCAGACCGCCGGGCATATCTCAACGGCTTACGTCCGCCGTCCGTCTCATCTATTTCGGGTAGCGACACCGGATTAACAATCGGCGGCTTCCCGCGCGTGATCCGACGCTCCATCATGTAGCACGACAGCCTCGCCGCATAAAGAAGCGTCCGCTCCACTCTGATCGGGCATCGCCGCAGACGCTCATCGCTTGCACGCGATGTGCCCGATCTAGAAATAGTCGGCCAGCGTGAGGGTGCGGGTGGTTTCGGCGCTCATCCTCAGTTGGATGGCAGTTCCCTTTCCGCCGTAGCGCCATTGCCAGAGCGAGCCGCGGTTGTAGTCGGGTCCGATCGCCTGGCCGTTCAGGGCGATGATCTGGTCGCCGGGTTGCCAAGCCGCTCGAGCCGCGGGACTGCCGGCTGCGACGTGAACGACCGTCAGCGCGGTAGGACCGACCGCCAGCCCTAGGCCGCTACGGTCCTTGAGCATCGGCAACCGCTCACGCGCCGGCGCGGGCCGAAGCCAGACCTGGCCCGCCGTGACGTCGATGGCGACGTTGAACTGGGCGATCAGCGGCAAGCCGATATTCCCGACCGTGCTGGTGGACTGCCAGCTTTGAGGTGCCAGCGTGGGGACGCCCGAAACTGACAGCCCTGCGAGCGCGACCCGATCCGTGGTGAACGTGTTCACTATGCGCACCCCCTCAACACCACCTAGCGCAGCCGTCGAAACGGGCTTGCCGACCGATAGACTATGTTCGTCGACATAGGCTTGAGAGAGCATCAGCGCGGCCGTGCTGCCGAGATCTAACATCAGCGGCACCGGCTTTCGGCCGGCAATCGAGCCGTGGACGAAAAGCTCCTGCCTGTCCCCGCGGCCGAGCGGGACGGCGGTCCAGCCTTGGCTTGGCGTGAAACCCCCACTCGGCACCACGGCGAAGCGCCGGTTACCGAAGTCGAGCGCGATACTGCTCTCTGCGAACATGTCCGCACCCAAGATGACGTCGATGGTCCGGCCGAGCGCCCGATCGGGCGCGGCCAACTCGCCGATGAGCGCGAAAGGCAAGCGGCGCGTCACCGAGCCGAACGCCACTTCGACGCCCTTCACGAGCCGGACGGCCGCCTTGCCGGTGAGACCGCTGATCGTTCGAACATCGTCACTCCGCATTCCCAATTCGGCGGCAAGGCCGGGGCTGATGACGGTCGCGCCGCTGCCGCTGTCGAGGAGCGCCCGGACGGGTCTTCCCGCGACCTTGGCCCCGATCAGAAGCATGTTTCCGGTGAGAATCTCGAGAGGGTCCCATCGTACCGATCCGTTTCCGCTGAAGCTCCAACGACCCGTCTCAGCGCCGGTAGTCGCCTTGACGACCGATGCGACACCGGCGATCAGGCCTGCCTTTACGAGGCGCGACACCAATTCGCGCCGGTCGTAGTGCCTCATCTCGCCCGATCCCCTGTTGGCGGCAACTCAAGCTCGAACATGGGACGCCTTACCTCGCGTAGTCGTGTTGCATGGTTTGCGCCTTCGCACGGCATCGAAGGGGTACAGGACCCCCGTTCACCCCCCGCCTACCCGATCGCCATCCGTGCGCTGGTGGTCCGGCGTCGGCGAGAATGCCTCCAAAATGCGGCATTGCGCAACTGGCCCTCCCGCGCAGCTCGTCACCGCGGCGGCGAGTTCGCGCCGCAGCGCCTGGAGATCGCCGATCTTGCGGTCCACCTCGATCAGATGCTCGGACGCGATCGCCTCCACGGCGCCGCAGTCGTCGCCGCGCTGCCCCGAGATGCCGAGCAGCGCGCGAACCTGCTCCACCGAGAAGCCGAGGTCGCGCGTGCGGCGGATAAAGCGTAGCCGCTTCACATCGGCTTCCGTATAAGTCCGATAGTTGCCTTCAGTACGCGCCGGAGGCGTCACCAGCCCGGCCCGCTCATAGTAGCGGATCGTTTCGACGTTCACTCCCGTGGCGGCCGAAAGCTTCCCGATCGTGATCATCAACGACGAACCTCTTGACCCTGTAGTTGGTCCAGGGTCCATATAGCGCGTCACGTCGAGTCGATCGAGGGTGACATGATGGTCCGCACGCCTTCCCTATCTTCCGAGCCGGACGGCTTCGTCCCGGCGCTAGGCTTTGCGCGGCTGACGCCGCTCTACGACGCGGCGCTCGCGGTCGCCACGCGCGAGCGGGTATGGCGAACGGCGCTGGTGGAACAGGTCGCGCCCCGACCCGGCGACACGATCATCGACGTGGGCTGCGGAACGGGTACGCTGGCCGTGCTGCTGAAACGCCGTGCGCCCGACGCACGCGTCATCGGCATCGACCCAGACCCCCAGGCGCTCGCGTTGGCTGCGCGCAAGGCGGCGCGCGCCGGGGTTGAGGTGGAGTGGCGTCGCGGCTTCGCGCGCGACGCGGCCGTCCTCGGGCCGGGTGTCGCCGATAAGGCGGTGTCCAGCCTCGTGTTCCATCAGGTGCCTACGCCCGAGAAACGGGCGGGGCTGGCCGCGACGTTCGACGCCGTGCGGCCGGGCGGCGAGATCCACATCGCCGACTATGCCCGGCAGAGGGGCGCGAGCCGCCTGCTGTTCACCGTCATCGGCCTGCTTGACGGCTTCGCGAACACCCGTCCCAACGCGGATGGCGCCCTCGAGGAACTGCTATCGTCAGAAGTAGGCGCGCCCGTCCAAGCCCGGCGCGTTGTGCCGACCGCGACCGGAGCGATCAGCCTGTTCGCGTGTTCGCGTCCTACCACCGGAGGTTTTCATGAGTGACGATTGCGGCTGCACCGGCGACCAGGACCGTGCAAAGGTCGACCCGGCCTACAGGCGGGCGCTCTGGATCGTCGTCATCCTGAACGTCGGATTCGGCGTGGTCGAGCTGTTCGGCGGGTTCATTACCGGTTCCCAAGCGCTCAAGGCGGACTCGCTGGATTTTCTCGGCGACGGATCCATCACGCTCATCGGCCTTCTGGCCCTTGGCTGGAGCGCGCTCTCGCGGGCGCGGGTGGCGCTCACGCAAGGGCTGTTCTTGGGTGCCCTCGGCTTCGGCGTGATCGCGGCGGCCGCCATCCGCGCCGTGAACGCCGAGCCGCCGGAGGCAGGGCTGATGGGCGGCATCGGGGTGGCGGCGCTCATCGTCAACGTCGTCGCCGCGCTGGTGCTCGCGCGGTTCCGCAAGGACGGCGACGCGCAGGCGCGTGCGATCTGGCTGTTCTCGCGCAACGACGCGCTCAACAACGTCGCCGTGATCGCGGCCGCGGCTCTGGTCGCCTGGACCGGAAGCGGCTGGCCCGACCTAGTGGTCGCCGGGATCATCGCGCTCGTGTTCCTGCACTCGGCCTGGGAGATCGTTCAGGACGCGAGACGGGATATGGGAGGGAACGCGGGAGTCGCCTGACCGCAGGGGCGCGCTTACGTGGAAGCCGCCGCGCGCCTCTGGTTCCACCGGAAGCCGGCGAGCAGCACGGCTAGAGCCAGGAACTGGACCAGCAGCCCCTGCACCGTGGGATAGAACCCTAGCACGTCGACGCGCGGCAGCGCCGCGAGCGGGGCCACGTCCAGCACTCCTGCCTCCTGAAGCGCCGCGATGCCCTTGCCCGCCAGCACGACGGCGAGAACGGCGATGAGCGCCGAGCTCCACGCGAAGAACTTGGCGATCGGGAGCTTGCGGCTGTAGCGGAGGAGCACCCACGCGATGACCGCCAGCAGCACCGTAGCGGCGGCAGCTCCGGCTAGGAGCGGCGCGCCGCCGCCCTGGCTCCAGAGCGCGGCATAGAACAGGATCGTCTCGAACACCTCGCGATAGACGACCACGAACACGAGCCCGAAGAGGAACCATGCCGAGCGCCGCGACAGGGCCTGGTCGAGCTTGTCGCGGATATAAGCCTGCCACGCGCCGGCGTTGCTCTTGCCGTGCATCCAGATGCCGACTGAGAGGAGCACGAGCGCGGCGAACAGTGCACCGACGCCTTCCGTGACTTCGCGGCTCGCTCCGGAGATGGTGACCAGGTATGTCGCCGCCCACCACGTCGCAGCGCCCGCCACGAGCGCGGCTGCCCAGCCGCCGTGCACATATCGAAGCGCGTCGGTGCGATCCGCCTTGCGCAGAAACGCTATGATCGCGACCACGATGAGCAGCGCCTCTAAGCCTTCGCGCAAGAGCACGGCGAAGGCACCCAGGAAGCTCGACAAGGGGCTGGCCTGGTCCGGCGCAATCACCGCCTCCGCCTTGCCGAACAGGTCCGAGAGGGAAGCCGCTCGAGCCCGGACCTCGGGCACAGGGGAGCCGCGTCCGATCGCCGCGCGCAATTCGCCCATCGCGGATTCGATGGCAGCCATCAGGCCCGCGTCCCGCGCGGCGAGGACCGGCTCGACCGGCTCGAAGCCGTCGAGATAGGCCGAGAGCGCCAGTTCGGTGGCGCGCCGTCGATCGCCGCCCTCGTAAGCAACGACGCTTGCCGCGACGCCCCGACGTGCGGCATCGAGCGTGCCCGGCGCCGTGTCCCGGCCGAATGCTTCGGTCGGATCGCCGCGAAGATAGGCCATCACCGCGTCGGCATCGGCCTGTCCGATCTTCGCTCCGAGCGCTTCGGGGGTCAGCTGCGCCAGCGCCTCGAGATCAGGTACCGCGTCCTTCGGTTCCGAGGAGCGTGACCACAACCGCTCGCCCGCACGCGCAGTCTCGACCCCGTAACCTAGCCGCCCGACATAGAACGCCAGCGCCCATCGATCCGCGGAGGAGAGGTCCGGCGAGCTCGGCATGGCGGTGCCGTCGATCCCCTGCTCGATCACCTGTTGAAGCGCGAACAAGCTGCGCTGCCGGGCACGCTCGGCATCGGTGAACGCGATCGGTGGGGGGTCGAGCCCGGCGGCGGCGGGCCCCTTCCCGTCCCCGTTCATGCCGTGGCAGCTCGCGCATCGCGCCGCATAAAGGGTCTCCCCTCGCGCGAGGTCGGGCGGCGACGAAGGCGACAGCGGCACTGGGTAGGCGGCGAGCAGGCTTCGCGCTAGGCCGCGCGCGAGGCCTGCAACCTGCGCGGACGGTGCCTTGGCCGCGATGGCGGTCCTAAGCTGGCCGGCCGAGCGGATCAGCGAGGGTTGCGCGGATTTGGCCGGCAGCTTGGAGATCAGCTCCTGCGCCGTCCGCGAGAACTCCACCATCTCGGCGTATTCGGCCTCGTTGAAGACCCGGCCGTCGCGAACGGCCTCGACATAGTCCACTGCGACATAGTCGAGAAGCCGCCACGCCGTTTGCTCGGGAGCGGCGGCTCGCGAGAGCCCCGGCACGGCGAGTACGAAGAATACGAGGCATAGGCGAAACAGGAGGGCTATCACCAGGCGGGTCGTACCTAGATTGCAAATCATTCGCAAGAACGTCCACTCTGGATCAGGCTCTCAAGATGTTGCCGTATGCCGAGATAGACCGTGCGCGCCTGAGCATGACGGGTTCTCGAGCGCGGAGGAGGAAGATTAGGCGGTTGTGCGTTCCCGATCGATATGCGTTTCCTAGACCTTTCCCCCCAGCCCGAGCGCCGTATTGCGAGCCCGATGACAAAGATGACTCGACAATCCCTCCAGGCAATCGGCATCGGCGTCGCGCTCTTCGCACTTGCTCTCGACCAGGCGACCAAGTGGCTCGTCACCACGCTCTACGTGCCGCCCGGCGGTGTGGAACTCGCACCCTTCCTGAACGTCGTCTTCTGGCGCAATCCGGGCGTCACCTTCGGCCTGTTCAACGGCCATGGCGAGATCGGCCGCTGGGTCCTGACCGCGTTGGCGCTGGCGATTACCCTGGCGCTCGCGGTCTGGTTGCGACGGGCGGAGCGGCGCATGCTCGCGGCGGCGCTCGGCCTGGTCATGGGCGGCGCGCTCGGCAACGTCGTCGATCGCGTACGGGTCGGCGCGGTCACCGACTTCATCGACCTGCACGTCGCCGGACGCCATTGGCCCGCGTTCAATCTGGCGGATGTGGCGGTGGTTACAGGAATTGCGATTCTCCTTCTGGACGATCACCTGAACGCCCGTCGAAAGGCTCGGAGCGCGAGGATACCATCATGACGGCGTTGCCCCGAGAACCGGCCCTGGACGCCACGGCCAAGCTGCTGCGCGACCCGTACCGCTATATCACGACCCGGTGTCGCCGCTTCGGGTCCGACGCCTTCCAGACCCGCTTGCTGCTCCGGCCGACCATCTGCATGAGCGGCCCCGACGCCGCCGAGATTTTCTACGACGAGGCGCGGTTCGCACGTCGGGGCGCGATGCCCGAGCCCGTTCGGGCGACGCTGCTGGGCAAGGGCGGCGTTCAGGGACTAGACGATGAAGCGCATCGTCATCGCAAGGCGTTGCTCATTTCGCTGATGACGCCGGACCGGGTGGCGGCACTTGGCTCCCGGTTCGGCGAAGAACTCGCCGGCGCCGCAGCCCAGTGGCGTTTGAGGACAAGGATCGTCTTTTACGACGCGCTACACGAGCCCCTGACGCGCGCCGTGTGCGCCTGAGCGGGAGTGCCGCTCGCCGAAGCGGAAATTCGCCGTCGAACCCGACAGCTCGTGGCCATGTTCGATGCCGCCGCGAGCATCGGCCCTGGGCATCTGCGCTCGCGCTTTGCTCGCCGCCAAGCCGAGCGCTGGCTTTCCGGGCTCGTCCGCGACGCACGGGCTGGTCGCGTCGAGACGTCGGCAGGGTCGGCGCTCTGCGCGATCGCCTCGCATCGGGATCTTCGGGGTCAGCCTTTGTCTGTCGGCATCGCGGCGGTCGAACTTTTGAACGTGCTACGACCCACGGTAGCGGTCTCGGTCTTCATCACGTCTGCCGCGCACGCCCTTTATCGGCATCCCGAATGGAGAGCGCGCTTTCGTTCCGGCGACGAGACTGGCCTGGACGCATTCGTTCAAGAGGTGCGCCGCTTCTACGCCTTCTTTCCGGCGGTGGCGGCGCGCGTGCGAGCCGCATTCACGTGGCGAAACATTGACTTCCCGACGGGACGGCGAGTGATGCTCGACCTGCTCGGCACGGATCGCGATGCGCAAACCTAGTCGGAGCCGGACGAGTTCCGCCCGGACCGCTTTGAAAAGGAGAGTGACGGCGCGTTAGATTTCATTCCGCAAGGCGAAAGCGAAGCGCGCATTCATCACCGCTGCCCGGGCGAGCCGGTCACGGTCGAGCGCTCACACCTTTATAGTCGCCATCGCACTCGCCGCAACGATGGTCTTTTGGCCGCCGCCAAGTCACTCCTGAGCCTAATGACATCCTGGGTGACTTCTGACGCTAAATCCGCTCGAAACACGAGATGTCATTATCTGACATGGCCAAGTTCTTAAGCAGCATAGCCTTTTTTATCGCGCGTTATAACCCGGCGACCTCTCTATCACGCAGGTCGGGCTTCTAGACTTCGCTGAGCCTGACTTGGCCTTAGTCGGATCAGACACCCGAGAGGTCGCGCCGAGATCGATTGGCTCTTCGCGTCGGGCACCCGGGGTCCGGCACGAAACATGATCATAGACGGAGGACCTTACAACCCGCTTCTGAGAAAGCGGGAAGGTGCAAGCCGCGAGCATGCCGGATAGACCGGCCAAGAGAAAATATCTGGCAGTACGCATAGTACGTTGGCTCCGCTTCTACTTACATTGTGGATTGTAGCTGCACTTACGAAAATCACAGCGTGCCGGAGCTTGCATGCGACCGGCTTTTTGCGATCCCTTATGTCTGATCACGTCATCGTTCCGGAGCGACGCCCATCTCGTCAGGGATGGAATGCGAGAAAAGAACCCGATCAGGGCGGCCGAGTTGCTGTACGGACGCCTCGGAGTCCACTTCCATCAATGGCTTGATATGGCCGTCACGGAGGTCGTATATCCAACCGTGCAACCAGAGTGAGTGGCCGTCCTTCCAAGCTCCTTCTACTATGTCGGTTCTCGCCAAGTTCACCAGCTGATCCCTGACATTCATCTCGACGAGTCGGTTGACCTTAGCCTCATCGTTGTCTGATGCCGCGAGCTCATCCGCATGATCCCGAACAACACTGCCCGCATGCTCGAGCCATTGACCAAGTTGACCAGTTGCCCCTCCCGCAAACGCTGCCTTGATCCCACCACATCCGTAATGACCGCACACGATGATGTGCGGAACCTTGAGCACCTGGACTGCATATTGCAGCGCCGCCATAAGATTTAGATCGTTTGAATTGACGAGGTTGGCTACGTTGCGGTGAATGAACATACCTCCCGGAGGAGTCATGGTCATCTGTTCGGGGCTGACGCGGCTGTCGGAGCACCCAATCCAAAAGAATGCCGGCTGTTGCCCGTCCGCTTGCCGAGTAAAGAAGTCCGCACGCTCGTCGCGTAATTCCTGCGACCATGCTCGGTTGGCGAGAAGAAGTTGGCTATATTCTCTCATGCGAACCTTACTCCAACTATGGGGGCGTTGATCAAGGGAGCTGTCCGTTCGGCGAGATCGCCTCGAACAACCACATGTATCGACTTGAACTCAGCGGCCTTGATGAAGGAGTTTATGATCTCCACGTTATCGAGGTCGACGTAATTTGTCGCTGAGAGATCGATCAGTAGTCTAGTGTTCTCAGGAACGCGGTTAAGCTGTTTCTGAAGTTCATACTTGTGGATGAAATACAGGTTTCGCCTGGCACGGACGAGGCAATCATCGCCCTCGCAGGCAAACGTAACGGCCGTTCGAAAGTTACGAGCTATGACGAACATGAAACCGATCACAAGACCAATTAGAACACCCTCTAGCAGGTTGCTGAACATGATCGCGATCACGGTTACGACGAACGGAACGAATTGCGTCCAGCCTTGTCGGTATCGGTCCAGGAAAAGCTTGGGCGTGCAAAGTTTGTAGCCCGTAGCGATCAGCACCGCCGCGAGTGCCGCCAGCGGAATGAGGTTGAGTACCATGGGGATCAGCGCGACCGACAACAGCAGCCATAGCCCGTGTAACATCGTCGATGATTTGCTCTGGGCGCCTGCATCGACGTTGGCCGAGGAACGCACGATCACCGAGGTGACCGGTAGCCCGCCCAGGAGGCCCGACACGATATTGCCGCCACCTTGCGCCATCAGTTCCCAATTTTTGTCGGTGGTCCGCCGGCGCGGATCGAGCTCGTCGATTGCCTTAATGCTGAGCATCGACTCCAGGCTCGCGACGATGGCGATTGTGGCCGCAGCGATCCATACGGCGCTGCTACCGACGGCCGAGAAATCGGGAAGGGAGAAAAGTTGGGCGAACCCGGCCGGGCTTTCGGAGACGGGCACCTGAACGAGATGCTCGGTCCCGATTTTCCAGGACGGTCGAACGACGCCGAGCAGCGCATTGCCGACGACGCCGATCAAGACCGCCACCAAGGGCCCTGGCAGGAAACGGAGGGGTCCCTCCTTCGGCTTCGCACTATTCCACCAGAATAGGAAGGCGAGGCCTGCAAGGCTGATGATCAGTGCGCCCGGCTCGAACTTGCGCCTCAGGAACCCGAAAAGGTTAGTGAATGTGTTCCCGTCAGCGGAGGAGAACTGAAAGCTTCCCTCAGCCTCGACTTCGTATCCGACCGCGAACGGAATTTGCTTGAGAACAAGAATGAGCCCAATCGACGCCAGCATCCCTGTGATAACCGAAGACGGGATGAACTCACCTAAGATCCCGGCGCGAGCCGCAGAGAGCGCCAGCTGTAGCACGCCCGCTAACACCACTACGGACAGGAAAACTTGGTAGCTCGGCAAAGAGTTGATCGTGTCGAGTACGATCACGGTGAGACCAGCGGCAGGACCGCTGACAGACAAGGGGGACCGGGATAGCCCGCCGACTACGAGGCCTCCCACGATACCTGCTATCAAGCCAGAAAATAAAGGTGCGCCCGAGGCCAAGGCGACGCCCAGGCAGAGCGGGAGAGCGACAAGCGCGACGACGATAGATGCGGGCACGTCGACCCGCCACGACGCAAGGGGTTGTCTCAGAAAAGACACAAGGGAACTCCGTATTTGCATGCGAGACTTTGCTACGCGTGCGGCAGAGCGACCGCTTATCTCGGGCCGGCAGCGAACCGCCGCGCAGTGAGGATGCCGGACGCGAAGTCCGACACGTAGCCACTCCTTGAGACAACCGGCGCTTTGGTCACGCGCATGGTCGGCCGCTGTCAAAGCCTACAGGTTTGGAGGTCTCAATGCTGGGGCGGCGGTCACGCCTGCCCGGATTTGCTGATGTCCAGCCATCGACTGATCGTCCTCAGGCTCCATCTGCGAGATGGTCGCCTTGGCGGGCATGTTCACGTGATCGCCATGGCATTCACTATGAGCATGTGGGAACCACGCGGAAACGCTTACCGGCATCTCGTCCTTCGCCGGCTCGCTCACGCTCGCCGTCGAAAGGACGAGGCCAGGCATGACGACGCGGCTGACATTCGAGCTTTCGTCACTTACGTGAAAAGCCGAGCTCAGCCCCAGCAGCGAGGCTAGCAGCAAGCCGAGGATGGCGGGAAGCAGACGGCTCATTCGAGCTGTCCGTAGCGATCCTGAACGATTAAGACCACCACCATCTTTTTTGAACCGCTCGTCAGATCGGGCGATGTTTTCTTTACCTGCCGTCTCTCGGTCAATCCATCACGGCGAGTAGATCGTCGATCGACCCGGTCGCGAAGGCGGTAAAGCTGTCGGCGACGGCGTAGGGGAGCAGCAGCTCGCGCCCGACCGCGAGCGCGCCACAGCTATAGACGACATTGGGGACGTAGCCGTCGCGCTGCTTCGGGCTGGGCGCGAGGATCGGGCGCGGCGTGCGCGCGAGCAGCTTGGAGGGATCGGCCTTGTCGAGCAGGCACGCGCCCATGCAGTAGTTGCGGACGGTGCCGACGCCGTGCGTCAGGACCAGCCATCCCTCGTCCAGCTCGATCGGCGACCCGCAATTGCCCATCTGGACGAACTCCCACGGATAGCGCGGCTCGATCAGCTTAGCCCCGCCGTTCCAGTCGAGGATGTCGTCCGAGCCGAGCAGCCAAATGTTCTTGTTGTCATGGCGGCCCAGCATCGCGAAGCGGCCGGCGACCCGGCGGGGAAACAGCGCCATGCCCTTGCCGCCGGCCGCGTCGCCGGTCAGCGCGCGCATGTCGAACGTCACGAAGTCCGATGTCGTCAGCAGCTCCGACCGGGCCTTCGCGCCGCTGAAGGCGGTGTAGGTCCCGTGATAGGCGACGCTTCCGTCCTCTTCCGTGAAGCGGACGAGGCGCATGTCCTCGATGCCCTGGCGCTGGCTGGGCAGGACCGGGAACAGCACCGTCTCCGCCATCGTCCGGCTGCCGCCGCAATGGAGCCGGATGAACGCGTCGTCCTCGCCCGCCCGATCGATGATCGGCGGCACCGACACCGGGCCGGGCTCGTCCACGACCGGCTCTTCGCCCGGCCTCCACCGGCCCGTGCGGAAAGTGACGGAGGAGACGTGCCCCTCGCCGATCCCGCGCAGCGACATGACGAACCTGACCTCGCCGTCGGCCGCGCCCGCCTGGTCCGGGTGGAGCACCGCGCTGGGGTTGAACAACGCGGCGGCCTCGTAGGCGTATTCCTGGAGGAAATAGGCGCCGATGAGCCGGCGTCGCGCGTCGTCGCAGACCTCCGCTCCCTCGAACCGGTCGGTTATCTCGTCGAAACGCCGCCGCAACAGCGCGTCCACGTCGCGGTGGTTGTCGTTGTGCAGCGACGCGGTGACGCCGTCCAGCTGCCGGGCCAGTTCCGTCTCGCCCAACGCCAAGATGAAGTCCACCGTCTCCTGCGTACGGGTGACGCCCCCGTCGAAGCCCGTCGGGTAGCCGGGCTCGAACGGCCTCACCACGGTGCGCGACGGGTCGGGCCGAAGCAGGAGATCGTGAAAACGGAGCTTCGCACGCTCGGCCATTGTGAACTTTCCCAAAGATCTAAATAAGCTGGATGAACGAGCTAATGTGAGTATTATCTCTAGAGGCGGTCCGCGGCTAACGGAACGCATGCCCGATAAGCGTGGTCTTGATACTCTGTCGGAAATTAATCCTTAACAGGCACATATTAGAAGACCTTAGCCGGAACGGCTCGGGTATTAGTGATCGCGTAGGTTAGGACCGGAAAAGGGAGTACGGAACCCCCTGTACTCTGGCCCACTGCGCTAGGTGACTATCTCCACTTGCCGCCGCGATAACGCCAAACATTAAACCCTATATTGGATATGCGGCTCGACAAGCGGACCAACCGGAAAACAACGACTGGTAGGGGAAGTTGGACTGAGACAAGGCTCCTCGTGATGAAGTTCACCAACTTCGCTGCCAGGAGCCAGAGACCCGCCGGGAAGACTGGTTCCCACCAATGTAAATCTCGACGACGTGTCAATGCAACGAGTTCCTGGCCGCGATTACCCGCAGGCTCATAGCCATCGCGCGCGCTTGAATCGCAGATAAAGCGTCGTGCACACGAAAGCGATGACACCGAGCACGACGAAGTAGCCATAGCGGGTTTTAAGTTCCGGCATATTTTCGAAGTTCATCCCGTAGATCCCCGCGATTGCGGTTGGAACGGCTAGAATCGCCGCCCACGCGGCCAGCTGCCTGGTTATCGCGCCCGTTCGCTGCTGCTCAAGCAGATGGCTGAGTTCGAAGACGGAGCTCAGCACCTCGCGCAAGCCGTCCACCATGACCTGCACGCGGCGTACGTGATCGAGAACGTCGCTGAAATAGGGCTTCGCATCTGCATCGATGCATGGAAGGTCGAGCCTGACCAACTTGCCTGCCACTTCGCTCATCGGGCCGAGAACGCGCTGGAACCGGATCAGTTCGCGCCGCAGCGTGAAGATGCGGCTGACTTCGTCGCGCTCGAGAAAGTTGTCCAACGCTCGCTGCTCCTTCGTCAGCACCTCTTCCTCGATCGCCTCGACGAGCGGCAGATATCCGTCGACCACGAAATCGAGAATGGAGTGAAGCACATAATCGACACCATGCATCAGCAGGATTGGCGCCGCCTCCAGATGCTGGCGCAGTTCGCTGTGGCTGCGCGTCGAGCCGTGGCGGACGCTGATCAGGTGACTATGGCCGACGAAGATCGCGGTCTCGCCGTAGATAAGCGCGTCGGCCTCCAGCCGTGCGGTTCGCGCCACGACGAAGAGCTGGTCGCCATATACATCCACTTTCGGCAACTGGTCTCCCTTGCGCGCGTCCTCGACGGCCAGGGGGTGTAGACCATAAGTGTCTTGGAGGGTTTGAAGCTCTTCGTCCGTTGGGTTCGCGATGCCGATCCACACGAACTCGGCTTTGTCCTGCGGGCTATCGATTTTCTCACCGATCGACACGGGACGGACCCGTGCGCCGTGACGATATAAATATGCAGCAATAACGGTCATAGAAGCCTCATGAACGCTGGCGAAACTCGCGAGAAATCATACCAGCTTTGACAGACCAAAAGCGGTCAGGAAGCCAAAAACAGCGATAAGCCCGGCGAAATCGTGCGTTCCCTCGAACGCCTCGGGTACCATGGTATCGATGATCATCGCCAAGATGGCGCCCGCGGCAACACCCTGAACGCCTGCCAGCACCTGTGGCGAGGCACCGTCAGACAGTGTGTAGCCGGCGAACGAGGCTAGCCCGGAGATGAGCGCGATGGCGGTCCAAAGCGTGAATGTATAGGTCGCGGTCTTGCCTTCCTTCCGTGCCCCCGCCGCGCTCGACAGGCCTTCAGGAAGGTTCGACAGGAACACCGCCGCAACCGCAACCCAGCCGACCGCTCCACCGGCAAGCAGGCTGGTGCCGATGACGATCGACTCAGGAATGCCATCGATCAGCGCGCCCAAAGCGAGCGACGCGCTGTTGCCGCCCGCCGGCGCGGCGATCGCGGCATCTTCAGCGCGCTTGTGTGCTTCAGACCGCTTGCGATGGCGCGCGCCCCGCGCGGCCAGCGCCATGTTAAGGCCCGTGTACACCGCTGCGCCGGAGAGGAAGCCGATCGCGGTCGCCGAAAAGCCTCCCTGTTTCCACGCCTCGTCCATGAGTTCGAACGACAGTGCCGATATCAGCACGCCCGAACCAAACGCCATGACTGCGGCGACTACCTTGCGCGGCATGGCCACGAACCAACCGATGACCGCGCCAATCAGGAGCGCGGACCCGCTAAGCAGGCCCCACAAACCGGCTTGCACGGACAAGGGGATCACGACGTCTCCGTAGCTCACGGCTGAGCGAGCGGGTGCCTATGCGGCCACATAGAAGGAAGTCTACCCTTCGCCAGCCTTGCCGATTCGCCGAAATCGGCAGCTTAGGACGGATGAAGGTTGATGGCAGAACCTGAGCCATACGAACAGTGTCACATTCGGTCGGGGCTGTTGAAAAAAAGCGCTAAACGATAGTGTCGGTAGCGCTCGGCAGGGCATAGCGTGATGTTAGCGGAGCGGCTTGGCGGTCTTTTCATGTCGCGCTGGATAATCGACGTTTGATGGGCCGAGCCGACTTGGCTGTTTGGGCATTCAGCAGCAGCTTTGCGCTTTGGTAGGCCTGCGCCACCTCGTTCGCCCAACGCATCCACTCCCGGGCGCTTGCGTGCTCGTTCGGACGTTGAACGTAAGGGGCACGAGTGTAGGCCAGCTCCGAACTGGTGATTTGGTGCTCGTGGTCCACCCCAGCTGACCTCTTTGGGCGGTAGCCGAGGTCTGCCCAGGCGGCTCTCCCGGAACGATCGGATCTTGCAGCGCGGCGGAGGTGGTCAAGGCGTGAGAGATCCAGACAATTGGCGCTTCGACGCCCGATAGAGCGCCGCGCGATGGCACTGGAGCAACTTGGCCGCTACCCTCACCGACGTACCCTCGCCGACCAGCCGCTACCCGAGCGCCACCTGGTCGGCCGTGAGCTTCACCGGCCGCCCGAACCGGACGCCCCGCGCCTTGGCCGCGACCCGGCCCGAGCTGGTGCGCTGATGGATCCGCAAGTTGCAGGCGCAACTTAATCTGTCCTTAGTCCACGCGGTCGACACCGCGACGGATCAGCCTGTCCCACGGCCGGGCGATCCGATCGACCCGGCGCTGCTGGCGCGTCTTCCCTTGATTTAAGTTCTCGGCGTGCTTCGGTCGCGATTTCTCGAACCCTCACTGCCTCTGCAGGCGGCAACCACACGTCAACGCGCTCCCAGCTCGCGGGAACCCCGTTGGTTTCCGCTAGAACTCGTGCGACGGCAAGGTTCACGCGTTGTCGACTGAAACCATATCGGCGTGCCACCTCGGCCTGACTGTCACCATCGACTAGAACCTCCCTGACACATTGAAGAGTATAAGGCGCTAGGCGGCTTAGCCTTGGCCTGAACAGTTCGAACTCATCGGCGGTCATGCTCGCCCTCCTTGTCGACGCGGTGATCCCGCTTCCGCTTGAAACGCGAAAAACCGATCATCTATGCCCGAACAGGTCGCCGATCGCGCGAATCCTGAAGGCGTTGAGCCACCGACACCGGCGATGCTCGGCCGCGTCGTGGATCATGTAGCAACGCTGGCAGAGCGAGGCGGGATTCCGGGGGCGGTTATCGCCGGGATTATAGTTCAGGTATGCGCCGGCGAGGAAGACGCGGGTGACGCTGAGCAGGGGCGGCGCATCCATCTCGGCAAGGGCGAGCTGGTCGCGCGCGAGCTTGTCCGGGTGCGTGATCGAGCGAACCCGCCTACCCCGGCCGTCACGCCAGATGGCGACGTCCTCGTCCCACCAAGTTCATTGCCTAGGCGCAGCACTTCACGGCGGTGGGGCCGTGCGCAATGCTCGCACCTTCTCTCCGCGCGCCGGAACCGGATCAGGCTCGACAGCTCCGGCCAGTCGATCGGGTACAGCCAGCGATGTTCGGGCGCGATCGGGATGAGCCGACTCTGAGTCATCGCGGGCGAGAACGAAAGGCGAAAAGACCGATTGTCGGGTGGATGGAGCTAGTAACGTGGAGATCATATGCCGGAAATGGGGCGGACCCCGCCAAGGTTCTTTCAGCGCCGGGCAGTTACGCTTCCGAGCATGCCCGTTCCGGAGCGTATTTCGTTTGAGCTATCAAGCCGCGCCCGGCTCGATGGCCGCGCGCGGACGCTTGCGCACTTCCATCATGGGGTCACGACATAGAACGGGCACAGATATCCGCTAAGCAGCTGTAGCGTCCGCACGGCTTGATACGGTTGCAATCGGTCGGTCGCCAATCAGAGCCGAGGCATGGCGGGCGGTGATTCCGCCACTTTGTCGCCGAGCGACCTGCGATCGTCGGCATCCCGGGCGAGATAGACGATCTCCCGGCACAAATTGTACTCTACCCGCTCCCGCACAGATGGTGAGCGATCAGTTACGGTGATGCGCTCGTGGGTAGTACCCACCGGGAAAGCGGGGTAACTGTAGTATGCACGGCCATAGTAGGAAACAGCAGGAGGGCAGTCGTATCCGCCAAGCGCGATTGCCACTTCGCTGTGACCGTACCCATGCCTTCGTGTCGCGTACATCGGCCGGACTAACCAAACGTTCGCCAGGGTTTCAGAAAGCGACTCACATCCGACGGACATGAATGCCGACTGTCGACGCCGTTCCCGGGCGGTTCAACAGCGATGATCTACCGAGGAACCGTGACGTTAGGTCACGTTTGTGGAGACAATCATGAAAGGCTCTCTCATCCTTGCTGCGGTCGCACTCACCTTTGTCGCGCCCGCAGCGATGGCCCAGTCCTATGGCGGCCATGGCGGCGGCCCGGTCTATGACGATCAATACCGGGGAGGCGGCGGGTACGGCGGTTCCCATCATCGCGACGGGGGGCGCGATTATCGGCAATTCCGGGGGGGCCATGGCGGCGGGTACTATCGCCCCTATGCCTACAATAATTTCCACCGCCGCGATGAGCGCCGCGAGCGCAGGCACGAGCGGCGGGAGCGGAATGAACATCACCGCGGGTATGGGTATTGAGACCTGCGCGTCGCAGTCCGGACTTCTTCTCCGGGCTGCGACGCCGTTGAAGTGAGGAGCACATCATGACCGACGCTACGGCACCCGCGACGACGCGACCGCATGGCATGCTCTGCCCCGTCTGCCGCGTCGACCTTGTCCTTTCCGACCGGCAGGGCGTGGAGATCGACTATTGTCCCCAGTGCCGCGGCATTTGGCTTGATCGCGGCGAACTCGACAAGATCATCGAGAAGAACGCGACTTACGAAGCAGGTGGGAGACCGACGCCCGGCTATCCCCCTCAAGCGCCCGGGCCCGCTCCGGGCTATGCGCAACCTTCGCCTTGGGGTGGATATGATGAAGGCCATCATAGCGACCGCCACCACGATGGCGGGCATAATCGCGGTGGCCATGGCGGCTATCGTCCGGGCGGTTTTCTCGGCGGCCTGTTCCGTCTCTGAACCGGGACTAGAGCGGCCTCGCTCAGAGCGTTGAGCCGCCATAGGCTGAACGCTCTGTGGACCGCACAGCCGCGGTCAGAGCGCCATGCCCATGATGTCCTTGTAGGCGGCGAGGACCTTGTTGCGCACCTGCAAGGTGGCCTCGAAGGACACCGAGGCACGCTGCTGCAACAGCGCCACGGTGGCGATGTCGGTGGTATCGCCGCGCTCATAGGCTTCCGTGGCGGCATGCTCCTGCTCCTCGTCCGCGTTTACCTTCTGAAGCGCGGTCCGCATGGTCGCGGCGAAGCTGGACGGCGGCGCGGATGCGTCCGGTCCGCGGAGCGCGTTCGGCGCGGGAGTGGAAGCTACGTCCCGGAGCGCGGCGTTGCGCTGGAGAACGGCGTTGCGCAACGCCAGCACGTCGGCCACCCCGTTCACGTTCATACCGTCCTCCCGTGCTGCGTTCGCGAGTGTTCGCCTCACTCCTGCGCAAGAGAGTTTAACAAAGCGTTAGGCACGTCGAGTCCCACCGCTCACGCAAAGCGGCCCGGTCAGCGGGCGCGGCGACGTCGCCAGGTCGCCACCCGCCACACATACCAGAGCACGAGCGCGACGATGATCGCGGTCGAGATAAGACCCAGGTATCGTTCTACCGTCCCGTAACGCTGGCCCAGAAAGTAGCCGGCGGAGGCGAGCGTCGCCGTCCAGGCGGTCGTGCCGATCGTCGACCATATGAGGAACGGCCCCAAAGGCATCCGCAGGAGCCCGGCGGGGATCGATATCACCGATCGCACGGTGGGGACGATCCGCCCCATGCAGACGAACAGGGCGCCATGGTCGCGAAACCAGTTCCTCGCGCGCTCGACCTCTTCCCATCCGAGCGTCAGCCACCGGCCGTGCCGATCGACCAGGCCATGCAAGCGGTCGATGCCGAGCATCCGCGCAACGGCGTACCAGCACAGATTGCCCGTCATCGCGCCGGCCGCCCCGGCGGCGACCACGCCTGGTACCGACAGCGCTCCGCGCGAGGCGCGAAGTCCCGCGAGCGGCATGATGACCTCCGAGGGCAGCGGCGGGAACACCGTCTCGGCGAACATCAGCACCGCGACGCCGAAATAGCCGAGCTGATCGATCAGCTGCTGGATCCACTGGGCCAATCTGCGCGTCCTTGGATACCGTGTCTGGCTAAGAACATCACCGCGCGTACAAGCCGCTACCAGCGAGCAAGCGAGCTGATGTCGATCGCGGCGGGCAGGATAATGCCGTCTACGTCAGCCAAAGGCTTAGCGCTGCCTTGAAGTGGATTGTGCCAGCGCCCGTCACCGACGGCCCGGCGCATCCGCACCTCTCGTCAATCCCGGCCGTCGGTCAACTCTGCTATTGAGCAGCGGGTCGAGCGGGCGCAAAGCCTGCGCCCCTTGCGCTGGCGTTTGCGTCGTCCCCGGCGCAACGTCTGCCGCGACCGGTTCAGGATTGCTGTCAAAATCCCACGCCTTGCCGCGCACCCGGCGATAGTTGACGATTGGATCGTACAGGGTGCTGCCGTCCAGCCCCAGATCCTTCGCTTCCGCATTTCCCATCGCCGCGAGCAGCGCGAAGCCCGCGACATACGCATCGCGCCTCGCAGTCACGAGCGTCACCTGGCTGTTGAGCAGCTCCTGCTCGGCGTCGAGCACGTTCAGCACCGTGCGCGTGCCCACGCTGTTTTCCGCGCGCACGCCCTCCAGCGCCAGCTTGTTGGCGGCCACCGCCACCTCGGACGATGCGATTACACCGACGCTGCCGCGATAGATCGCCAGCGCCGACCTGGTCTGCGACACCGCGTTGCGCTCCGCCTGGGTGACGTTCTCGATCGCCTGATTCTCGCGCGCCTGGGCCTGGCGGACCTGCGCCGCCGGCCTCCCGCCCTGGAAGATCGGCAGCGACATGTTCAGCCCCGCGCTCGCAGCGGTCGCCGAGTTCTGGATGAATCGTCCGGCCCCCGAAGGAACCGATCCCAGAAAGCTGGAATAGGACCCGCCAAGTGACGCGCCGACGCGCGGCAGCCGTCCCGCCCGCGCTACGCCCGTGTCGAACCGCCTGGCGTTGCGCTCGGCCATGGCAACCTGGAGCGCGGGATTCCTCTCGATCGCCACTGCAACGGCGTCCCCGGGCGTGGCGGGAAGGTTGGGGAGCGGCGGTGGATCCTGGAGCGTTCCCGCAGGTACGCCCACAAAGTTGATGTAGTTCTCCCGGCTGGCGATCAGCCGCGCCTCGGCCTGCTGGAGCCGCGCGCGTGCGATCGCTAGCCTAGCTTCCGACTGCGCCACGTCGGTGCGCGTCAGGTCGCCCACCTCGAACCGGTCGCGGCTGGCGCGCGCGTTGATTTCCAGCACCCGGACGTTCTGGCGGTTGAGCGCCACGACAGCGTCATCGCGGATTACATCCATATAGACCGTGACCACGTTGGTGAACAGGGTCGCCTCCGTGCCGCGAAGCTGCGCGCGGCCGCCTGTGACGCGCGTCTCGGCGGCGCGGACGGCGTTCCGCACCGCCCCGCCCTGATAGACCGGTACGCCAATCTGCGCTTGGCTGAACAGCTGACGCTGCGCGGTGGCGAACTGGTTGCCCGGGATGATCAAGTTTTCCTGAACGGCCGCAGTAGCACTCGCATTCGGCAGCCCGTCCGCGCGACGGATCGGCACGTTCTCGTCCAGCGCGCGCTGCGCGGCGCGTTGACCGGTGATCTGCGGATTGCCGTAATACGCCCGAAGCAGGGCCTCTCGAAGCGTCTCCGCGCCCGCAGGTGCAGCCAACGCGGCGAGCGCGACGCCGGCGGTAAGTAGATGACGAACCATAAGGTCACGCGTTTACAACCAACCTGCAATTCAGGATACTGCAAACTGTTGAAACCAGGCACGGTGGAGAATGATGATCGTAAGCTTATGGAGTCCCGTACGGCTGCTGTTTGCGCGACGTTCGGCGAGTGGATTGGCGTGTGGGATCCCGGGTGGGACCTGATCGGCCCTCTGCTGCTGGCCGAGCGTGGCCGGGACTGTCGTCCCAAGTGACAATCGGCGTCGATTTGAGGGCATGGAGTGAGTGGCGCGACGGGTTCGCGGTGATGGCACTTGCCCGATGTACACGGCAGGTGAAATGGCGTGTGCTGCGCTTTCGGGCGGTGGGCGACTAGCTCGTCGTTCGGCACCTGAACGATATGCCGACGTTTCGGCTTGAATGTCGCTGGATGTACGTCGTCTTTGGTAAGGATCATTGCATTGCATCAGGCCTATCCCGATCGGTCAAGCGGTCGTAGCCGTTTCTTGCTCTGGCATGCGTTTCCAGCATTGTTCGTGCTTGCTGCGTGCTCGAATGGCTCGGATGAGGCCGATAATGGTGCAGCGGCGGCGCGGTTCACGCCCCCGATCGTGTCCGAACCGTTGCCGACTGTGGAGCCCCGAGTAACGGAGACACATCGCTATGTGTGCCCTGCTGGCCAGACGATCACCGTCGGCTACTATCAAGGTGGAGAAGATGCACTCCTACACGAACCGGCTGGAAAGACCCTCCGGTTGGAAGCCACTGCCAAGGAGGGCGTGTTCACCGGTGCAGGAGTGACGCTGACGCGGGCCGGTCGAGATGTCCTGTTACAGCGCGGCACCAAAATGGCTCGGCGCTGCCGAGGTTAGCGATCCAAGAAAAGATGAGCGTCAGGCGCAGTCATGACGCATCGGCGGCGTCCTCAGATCTGCGAGGGATTAGTCGTCAAGAGCCACGCGGGTGCCGACAGCGTGAAGGCGGTGGTGAGACCGCTTTCTTCCGACGCGGTAGCATACCCGCCTGCGCGACCTCAGTTCTGCCCCGCCATCGTTCTGCAGTGAAATTGCCATCCTAGAGTCTTAGCTGATTGCAAACTGTGTGTTTTCAGACCCACCCGATGGTTGAGGCTATGTCGCGGGCCTGCTAGGAACCCATTCTAGTTGGATCATCGGCTGGGCCGCGCAGTTCCCACATAGCGGCCTTAAGCTATCTCCGGATCGTAGGGATACATGGCATCATGAGCTTCCCCTGGGCCAAGCAGTACGAGCCTCGCGCTCCGATCATGAAGTATTTCGACGAGAAGCTGCCGCTTCCCCGTTTGATGTACAACGCGATCGGGGCCGGTTACCCGGTGCCGCGCAACCTCAACTATTTCTGGAACTTCGGCGTGCTCGCGGGCGCGGCCCTGGTAATCCAGATCGTCACCGGCGTGACGCTGGCGATGAACTACGCCGCGAATGGCGGCATCGCGTTCGACTCGGTCGAGCGCATCATGCGCGACGTCAACACCGGTTGGTTCATCCGCTACGCCCACGCCAATGGCGCGTCGATGTTCCTCGGCGTGGTCTATATCCACATCGCCCGCGGCCTCTATTATGGCTCGTACAAGGCGCCGCGCGAGATGGTGTGGCTGCTCGGCGTGGTGATCTTCCTGCTCATCATGGCAACCGCCTTCATGGGCTATGTCCTTCCCTGGGGGCAGATGAGCTTCTGGGGAGCGCAGGTGATCACCGGCTTCTTCTCGGCCATCCCTGTCGTCGGCGAGACGCTGCGCGTGTGGCTGCTCGGCGGGTTCGCGCCCGACAACTCGGCGCTGAACCGCTTCTTCTCGCTCCACTACCTCCTCACCTTCGTGATCGCGGGCGTGGTGATCCTGAAGATCTGGGCGCTGCACATCCCCGGTTCGTCCAACCCGACCGGCGTCGAGGTGAAGGGGCCGCAGGACACCGTTCCGTTCCACCCCTATTACACCGCCAAGGACGCGGTCGGGCTGGGCGTGTTCATGCTCATCTTCGCGGCGTTGATCTTCTTCTCGCCGAACCTGCTCGGCCATCCGGACAACTACATCCCGGCCAACCCGCTCTCGACGCCCGCCGAGATTGTGCCCGAATGGTATTTCCTGCCCTTCTACGCGATCCTGAAGTCGTTCACTGTCGACTTCATCCTGCCCGCCAAGCTGTGGGGCGTGCTGGCGATGTTCGGGTCGATCCTTCTGCTGTTTTTCCTTCCCTGGATCGACACCAGCCCGGTGCGCTCGGCCAACTTCCGCCCGGCGATCCGCTACGGCCTGATCGGGCTGCTTCTGTCTGTCCTGCTGCTCGGCTATGTCGGCGGCGCGGAAGCGACCCCGCGCAACGTCATCCTGGGGCAGATTGGAAGCGCCATCTATTTCGGCTACTTCCTCGTCTATTTGCCGATCGTGTCGCGGCTGGAGCGCCCGCGCCCCGTGCCGAACTCGATCACCGAGGCCGTGCTGGCCCGTCACGGCGGCACCAGCCCCGCCCAGACGGCGGCTACCTGATCGGATTACAAAGCTACGCGAACGATGAAAATGTGGGCCGGTTGAGTCGTGCGCTTGGCCCAATCTGCGCGTCCTCTCGGTAAGCAGCAGCCGGGCCGTCGCTCACGGCGGCCCGGCGGGATTAATGGTGGCCACCACCGCGATGACCGCCCCCAGAATGCCCACTTCGGTAGTGGCCACCCCGGTAGTGATGACCGCCGATGCCGATCCCGATCCCGAGCGACTCGTAGAAAGGCCCGCCGTAGTAGCCCCCAGGGTAGCCGTAATAGCCGCCAGGGTAGTACCCGCCGTAGTAGCCCGCCCGTCGCCGGCCGCGCCCACGGTCGGCAACCGCGATCAGGCACTCGCTCGCGCCAGCCTGGGCTGCGTCGCCCGGCCTCGGCTGAACCACCGCCGCTGACGGCAGGGTCGCTGGCGACGCAGCGGCCGGCGCTGGGGACTGAGCGGCAGGCGAAGGGATCGGCACCGCCCGGAACGCGCCTGGAGTGTCGCAGGGGACAGTGAAATACGAATAGGAGTAGGAGACGGGCCTCGACGCGTAGGTGGCGCAGCCGCCGAGCAGGAGCGCCGCGGCGAGCGGGGCGGCCATGACAGGCTTGCGAATGTTCGACATAGCAAGTTCCTCTTCACGCTTGATCGGAGCTGCAGGGCGAAGCGCTCCGTTCGGAAGCTAACACACCGCACGACGCCTGACACCAGGACGCAGCTGGCGTCAGCCGCGGTCTGATACCCGCGCAGGCGATGAACCGCTCATGCCGGTTCGCCCCCGCCCGCCGCGGCACGTGGCGGGCAGATCTCGGGATGCCGGGTGAAGAAGCCCATCGCCATGAGCTGCCCGGCCATATTCGGTTTTGCTGCCACCACGGCCGCTTGCAGCGCGAGATACGCCCAGGACAGCCATGTGAAGCTCGCGATCGTTTGGGCCTCCTCGTTGAGAAACTTCAGCGTGAGCCCGAACTGGACTACGAAAAGGCCCGCCGGCGCTAGCCCCCCGAGAAAAGGCCGAGTCTCAGCTGCTGCAGAAGCGCGATGCCGAACAGCGACTGCGCCGCCGTCGGGAAGGACTCCTGGTGCGGGCGAACACATCCCCAACTTCCGGCTCGATGCGTAACACCGCTGCCACCGCTTAGTCTGATTGTGATATTGCGAGTCACTCGCAGGTCACCTAAGGCTGCCACTTATCGAGGATAGTTCGCGAATGGGGCTCTGATGTATAACTTCCGCTTTCCGATTGCTGCGATGACAGTAGGTCTGTTCGCTAGTCCGATTGCCGCGCAAACGCAGGTTCCACAGTCCCCTGCCGCAGCTCAACCGCCCGAGGAGCGAGTTCCATCGAGAGTAGCGACTTTCGACGAGAGATCGGCGGCTGAAACGGGAGACATCGTAGTCTCCGCTGCGCGGACGATACTGCCGGCAAGCGCGCTGCCGCTGACGGTCGACATAATCGCTTCGGAAGCACTGGCCGAGCAGGTTGCCATTAGCGGATCGGTGGTCGATGCGGTGTCGGCGCTCTCGCCCTCCTTCTCTCCCACCCGGCAGAAGCTTTCCGGTGCCGGTGAAACCCTGCGCGGGCGCTCGCCCCTGTTCGCGATCAACGGTATTCCGCAATCGACGCCCATTCGTGACGGCTCGCGCGACGGCTATACAATCGATGCATTCTTCATCGATAGGGTAGAGCTGATCTACGGCTCGAACGCGCTCCAAGGCATCGGGGCGACCGGAGGCGTGGTCAACCAGGTCACAGTGGGGCCGCCGCGCGAGGACGGCATCACCGGCCGCGCGCTTATCCAGGGCAGCGCGGACAATCGGTTTGCCAGCGACGGCCTCGGCGGCAAGCTGGCCGCGCTGATCGGCTACCGCGCTGGCGATTTCGACGCGACGGTAGGGGCGGCCTACGAAGGGCGCGGCGCTTTCTATGATGGAGAAGGGCGGCGGATCGGCATCGATGGGACACAGGGCGAGATCCAGGACTCGAAGAGCTGGTCGGTGTTTGGCCGCTTCGGCTACCGGATCGGTGACAGCGCCCGGCTGGACCTCATTGCCAATCGCTTCGAGCTCAAGGGGGACGGCGACTATGTGCTCGTTAACGGCACCCGCGGCACGGGCTTGCCAGCGTCGAGCGTCAGAGGCGACGCGCCTGGCAGTCCGCCCGCTAATCGCGTTGAGACGATCGCACTGTCGCTAACCGACACCGACCTCAGCGGCGGCAACCTCACGAGCCAGATCTTCCTCAACCGGTCACGCGACACGTTCGGCGGCAGCATCACCGGCACCTTTCAGGACGCAAGGATCGCACCGATCGGAACGCTGTTCGACCAGTCGTCCAACCGCTCGCGCAAGCTCGGCGGCAAGGTCAGCTACGAACGCGCGGTTCCTGGGCTCGAAGGTCTGACCGGCACGGTCGGCTTCGATGCGCTGTTCGACCGCACGGCACAGACGCTGCTGGCGACCGATCGTATCTGGGTGCCGCCGACCGATTTCCGCAGCCTTGCGCCATTCGGCCAGCTCAATTTGGCGCTGTTCGACAATGTGGTGCGGCTTGCTGGCGGCGCGCGCTGGGAGAATGTTCAACTCAAGGTCGATGATTTCACCACGCTGGCCTCCTCAAATTCAACGATGGTCGCCGGCGGCAAACCGAGTTTCAATGATGTGCTTCTTAACGGAGGGGCAGTTTTCGAGCCCGTCAGAGGCATCCGCCTCTACACTTCTTACGCAGAGGGCTACACCGTGCCGGACGTTGGACGGATTTTGCGGGCGATCAATCGGCCGAACGTCGATGTCGACGATTTCCTCGACGTGAGCCCCGTCGTTTCGAATAATCGTGAATTTGGCCTTGAGGTGAGGCGCGGTCCGGTCAGCGCGTCAGCCTCCTATTTCTGGTCATCGAGCAAGCTCGGCCAGTTCCTCGTCAACAGCGGCGGCATCTTCGATGTGCAGCGCCAGCGCATCGAGATCGAAGGCTTGGAGGTGAACCTGATGACGCAGACGCCGATGCCGGGCCTCGAACTGTCGATTGGTTACGCGCATCTCCAGGGGCAAACCGACACTGACGATGATGGCAAGGTCGATCTCGACCTCGATGGTGCGAACATCTCGCCCGACCGCCTCAACCTAGCGGCAGCGTTCAACCGCGGGCGGCTGAGCGCCCGGCTTCAAGGGCAGTTCTACTTGTCGCGCAGGTTCGATGGTGGCGATCCGCGCAACGACTTCGGCGGCTATGCGCTGGCCGACGCGGTGCTGCGCTATGATACGGGCCTCGGCGCTTTGTCGCTCAGCGTTCAAAACCTTCTCGACGAACAGTATATCAGCTACAATTCGGACACCACCAATCCCGCCGACAATAGCCGCTTTTTCGCCGGGCGCGGCCGCGTGTTCACTTTGAATTGGGACTACCGTCTCTGATGCGCCTCCTCGATCTGGTGCATCGGTGGACGGGCGGGCTGATTGGCCTGCTGCTGGCGGTAATCGGACTGACGGGCACGCTGCTGGTTCACAAGGAGGCGTGGTTACGCTTCACGCTCCCGCATGCGGCCGACCCACAGATTCAGGACAGCGCCACAGTGGCTGCCACAGCGACGCGGCTGTTCGCTGATCCCTCGGATCGGCCCACCTCGATCCTGTTCGCGACTGAAGGCTTCGGCCTCAATCGCATGTCTTACGGCGGTGACGTCGGCGCTTATGCCGACCAGGCCGGCAATATCGTCATGCGCTGGACCTCGATCTGGGAGCGGCCCGAGGTCTGGCTGTTTGACGTCCACCACCATTTGTTGATGGGTGAAACGGGCGACGTGATCGGCGGTATATTAGGGCTGATCGGAATAGGATTTGTCGTGACTGGCGTGATCCTCTGGTGGCGCACGCGCCGGAAATTCGAATTCCGGCTGTGGCCCAAGCGGCTGTCGCGCGCGGCGATCATTTGCCACCATCGCGATCTAGGCATCGTCGTTGCGCCGCTGCTATTTGTCTCCATGCTGACCGGCGCGATGATGACGCTGCGCCCTGTGGCGACGCTCCTGCTGAGTCCTTTCTCCTCGTCGGCCGCCATGGTGGCGGCTACGACGCCGCCTGCGGCAACGGGCGGACCGCTCGGTCGCATCGACTGGCGCGGGTTACTCGACGAAGTAAGAGTGCGCTATCCAAGCGCCGAGATCAGGATGGTTGCGCTTTCCTCAAAACCCGGCGGCCTTATAACGCTTCGAGCGCGGCAGCCGGAGGAATGGCTGCCGAACGGGCGCACTACCTTCTGGTTCGATCCGGCCGATGGCAGATTGGTGGAGCACCGGGATGCACTGGCGATGCCCAGGGGCTCCCGCCTGTTCAACCTTGCGTATCCGGTTCACGCGGCAAAGGTCGGAGGCCTAACTTACAAGATCGCAATGACGATCTCGGGCATCGGCCTCGCGCTGCTCGGATCCTTAGCAATGATCACCTTCTGGTCATCGCGTCGGGCTCATCGTCAGAGGCGTTTACGTCCGAGACTCGCAGCGAGGTCCAGCGCTACACATGCAGATTGGTTTTAAGACGCAGCGAGGGTTAGCTGACCTGCCAGCGGCTGGCGATGAGGAGGCGAATATTGCCACTCGCCGAAGCTAGCCTGCAACGATCACTGAAATGCATCACGAACGCCAATTTCGCGGCGTTCGCGATCGAGGCAGCGGCCGCGTGTGCGATCGGCTCCGTGTCGTTGCTCGCCGACTCCGCAAGCTTCCTCACCGCCGCAACAAACGGCCTGCTGGCGCTTGGACTCCCGCGCTGGCCGCCGCGCGGCCGCGCAGCCGTTGCTGGCGCTTGCGCGACGCTCACATTCGCCTGCCTATTGGGCGCGCTCGGCATGGCGCTGTCGAAGTACCGCGCGCCGATCCCGCCCGATCCCCTCGTGCTGACATCAGTGGGAGCTGCCGCGCTCGCGGTGCACCTCCTTTGCTCTTTCATCGTCGCTGTTCACCGACGGCCCGTGCGCTCGCCGGTTTGGACGATCCTCGCCGCGGCCCGTTATGACGTGCTGGTGAAGGTTGCCATCATCGAGACGGGGGTGGTCACGGCTTTCATCTGGCGCGCCCCGTGGTTGGACGTGATCACCGGGATCGCCTTGGTCGTGCTGAACGCCGATGGCGCTTGGCGGGTCTGGACGGCCGCACGTCATCAGGCACGCTAGGCCGAGGCGGGCGCGAGCGCGTCGATGATGCGGCACTCTCCCACCACGCCGCCGGCGCACGACGACGCCAGCGCCGAGAGCTGAGCCCGCAGCGCCGTCAGGTCTGCCAGCTTGCGGTCAATCTCGGCAAGCTGCTCGGTCGCGATCCGGTCGACCGACGCGCAATCGCGCGTTCGGTCCTGAGCGAGATCGAGGAGCGTGCGCACTGGGTCGAGCGTAAAGCCAAGGTCACGTGCGCGGCGGATAAAGCTCAATCCGAGGAGGTCGGACTGCCCATAGGTCCGGTAGTTGCCTCCAGTCCGCGCCGGTACGTCAAGCAGGCCCACCTTCTCGTACCAGCGGACCGTCTCGACATTGGTGTTTGCGGCTTTCGCCAGTTTTCCGATCGTCAGCGCTTCCATGCCCTTGACCCTGTAGCGGCTTCAGGGTGCATATGGGGTGCCGTCAGACCCACGACGAGGTAGATTTCTATGGCGTGCAGTAGCTGTCCGTCTGAGCGGGTGAGCACCAACAACGACCCACGGTGGCGGCGCGCCCTGTGGATCGCGCTCGGGATCAACGCGGCGATGTTCGTCGCCGAGATGGCGGCGGGTGTCGCGGGCGGTTCCAAGGCGCTCCAGGCAGACGCGCTCGACTTCCTAGGCGACGCGGCGAACTACGCGATCAGCTTGGGCGTCGCCGGGATGGCGCTCGCCTGGCGCGCGCGAGCGGCGTTGCTCAAGGGCGTCACACTCGTCGTCTTGGGCCTCTACGTCCTTGGCGCGACGCTCTGGGCAGTGTGGCACGGCGGGGTGCCGGAGGCGCACATCATGGGCGCGGTCGGCGTTGCGGCGCTCGCCGCCAACGCGGGCGTGGCGCTGATGCTCTACCGCTTCCGCACAGGCGACGCGAACATGCGCTCGGTCTGGATCTGCTCGCGCAACGACGCGATCGGCAACGTCGCGGTCGTGCTCGCAGCCGCTGGCGTGTTCGGCACCGGCACCGCATGGCCGGACCTGATCGTCGCGGCCGTAATGGCCGGACTCGGCCTGTGGGGCGGGTTCCAGATCATTGGCCAAGCCAGGGCCGAACTGGCATCGCCCCCTCAAGAAAAAGGCCAAGACTTAACTATGTCGTTACATGCTGGCCGTTAGCTGCTATCCGAATTGAAGATGCGTCGGTTGATCATCCTTGTCCTGAGCATGCTGCTCGCCTCGTCCTTGGGGCTGGGCTCGGTCGCGCATGCCGCAGAGGCGATCACCTGCGTGTCCGTGTCCGCCGAGCCTGTGGCGGGCCATGTCGACGGTGACCGCGATCAAGTCCCCGCCGATGCCGAGAAGGGCTACCCGCACCACCATGGCGGCTGTCACGGCCATCATGTCGGCGTCCCGATCACAACCGATGCGGTGCCGCACGGCGTCGTCCAGATCGCCCGACGCGTGTTCTGGGAGCAGGCGCACGGTTCCGGCCTCGTAGGCGACCCCGCGCTCCGCCCACCGCAAGTCTGACGAACCGCTGAGTCCTGCGCACTTTCGCGCGCGGGCTTTCTGGTTACGTCAGGAGTCCTACCTTTATGTCTCGTTCCATCGCGGCCATTATGGCCGTGGCGTCGTGCGCAAGCTTGGCGCACGCCCAGGTGCCCGGCCGATACGGCGGCATCGCCGACCTCATTGTCGGCAACCGCCAAGGGTTGGCGGCGTCCCCGCCCGGACCGGCTGCAGGCCAGGCCGGCGGCGCGGTGACCGCGCCCATCGCGCAACCCGGCCCCGTTCCCAGTTTCCCCACTCAGGCCCCCATCTCGGGGCCGCCCTCGCCCGGTGTCGTGCTCACGCCCCGGACAGGCCCATTGCCGTCGACGCTCACGCTCGAGCAGGCGCTTGAGGAAGCGGTTGCGCGCGCTCCTGCGATCGTGGCCGCCCAAGCCGACGTAGAGGCCAGCCGCGGGCGACTGCGCCAGGCGGGTTTTCGCCCCAATCCGCAGTTGAGCGTCGATGTCGAGAACTTTGCCGGTGGAGGCGCGTACCGAGAGGTGGGCAACGGCCTCCAGACAACCGTCACGATTAACCAGCAACTCGACCTGTTTGGCCGCCGCTCGGCGCGGGTCAACGCCGCGCAGGCGGCGCTGGCGGCTCAAGAGGTGCGGCTCGCCATTGCCCGCGCCGACTTGGGCCAGGCGGTCAGAACGCAGTTCGCAGGCGCCGTTGCCGCGCGCGACCGGCTCCGTCTCGCGACCGACAATCTGGGGCGTGCCCGCGAGCTCGCCCGCATAGCCGACGAGCTTGTCGCGGCCGGCAGGGAGCCGCCACTTCGGGGGCTGCGCGCCCGCGCCAACGCGGCCCAGGCCGAAGCCGCGCTGCGCGCGGCGGAAGCGGTGGAGATCGCCACGCGCCGGACGCTCGCCGGGCTGTTCGGGGTCGCGGGAGAGGTCGGGAACGTGTCAGGCCCGCTCATTCCCGCCAGCCTCGCGGCCATCGAGCCGGCAGCGACGCTGGAGGTCCGCTTAGCCGAGGTCGAGCGCCTACAAGCCGAAGCGTCGCTTCGGCAGGAGCAGGTCGCGCGTCGGCTCAACCCTTCTGTCGGTGTGGGCGTGCGGCGGCTCGAGCAGACCAACGACACGGCGCTCGTTGCGGGCGTCTCGGTGCCGCTTCCCCTGTTCGACCGCAACCAGGGCAATGTCGCCGCCGCCCAGGCCTCGATCCGCGCGGCGCAGGCCCGCCG
>VYKR01000019.1_pt1 | contig 48702 bp, 54 predicted proteins | sample 5109561 | NCBI WGS metagenome assembly VYKR01 (sample SAMN12291799, study PRJNA351875) | freshwater metagenome | isolation source: freshwater lake | place: USA: Michigan, Ford Lake | collected 2015-08-15
TTTATGAATGTTTGAATGATGCCCATTTGAAACATAAAAAAGAACTGGATTCCTTGCTGACTCTACGATTTCAGAAGTTTAATAAATCTCAGATTATGAACGTCTAAAGTATAAGACGCATTTTAACCGCCTATCCTTAGATTAGCTGAATCTCCCCCACCCCCCCCTTGCCCCCCCGACGTCAGGGCGGCAAGGGTAGGGTGTTGAATATACGGGAAAATCAAGGAAAATAAATCATGCACTTTTTCTGTCAAAATTTGTCAGGAGGAAAAAACAACTTTTCTTTTAGAAAGAGTGGATTGTCCAAAAACTTGCTCTTGCCAAATATTAACATCCTTCGACCTGATAGTTTCCAACGCCTCTTTAATCAAATTGACAGTGAAATCGGTAGTTACTAGCACTATTGTTAAAACCATAACCCCCAGTTCGTTTATAGGACATCTTTGCGAAAAAAGCTTATACTTACCAAAGATAGATTCAATGACATCGGAAGTTCCCAGAAATATCTCACCTTCTGGGATAGTAGAAGTTTGTTCTAACAAATAACGCTGTATTTTCTGGTAAATAGGGATAATACTTTCGGGAAGGGAAGACTGGGGAAAAAGCTTATCCCATTGAGATAAAGATGTTTGAGTTAACCCCTCATGTTTGATTTGAGCTTCAAGACTTCGGGTCATAGCCAAGATGGTAGCCCAGACAGGGAGAGAATCTTGATTGATAGTCTAGGAGCCAGTCCAAAGACCCTATCTAAGTTAAAATAACGAGATTTTGTCCGTTGACAAGGCGGCATTAAAAACAATAATTCGGTTTGTTGTATCTCTTGACGACACTGATGACATTTTTTGACAAATGACTGATATTGTTCATCTTTTTCCAGTTCTGACTTTAAAATCAATGCCATCTGATGAGTTACCTCATAAGTGTGAGCAACTTCTGGATTTTTCTCCTGATATAATTGGATTCCTCTGTATAAATCCCTGCCGTGGTCGGACACTATTTGTCGAGGAGTTCCCATCTTATTTGTTACTTGTTCTAACAGTGCCGCTATCAATTCTCCCTTTGTTGATGTCATAATCTCTAGTTATAGTTATTACGCTAGGGAGTAGAACGATGATCAAGGCGATATCTTTCTCTGAGTCGGAGATTATCTATCCCGATAGTGATGGTAAACCGATGGCCGATAATACCAAACAGTTTCGCTGGATTGTGACGATCAAGGAAAATCTCGAATGTTTATTCGCAGACAATGACAATGTGTTTATCGCCGGCGATCTGTTGTGGTATCCGGTCGAGGGGGATAATAAAACCTGTCAAGCGCCGGATGCTATGGTGGTGTTTGGCAGACCCAAGGGCGATCGAGGTTCCTATAAGCAATGGTTAGAAAACCAGATTGCGCCGCAGGTGGTCTTTGAAATTCTCTCTCCAGGCAACACTAAAGCGGAAATGCGCCGAAAATGGCAATTTTATCAGCGTTTTGGCGTAGAAGAATATTATCTCTACGATCCCGATGCTAATTATCTACAGGGTTGGTGGCGAAGGGGTGATCAATTGGAGATGATTGCCGCGATCGATAATTGGCAGAGTCCGCTTCTACAGATTCGTTTTCAACTGGAGAGTCCCCAGTTAGCTATTTTTTATCCCGATGGCTCGCGGTTTTTGACCACCCTAGAAATCAAGCAAAAAGCGGAATTAGCCGAACAGCAAGCCCAACAGGAACGTCAACGGGCCGAATTAGCTGAGGCAAAATTAGCCCGCTTAGAGGCGCAATTACGGGCCCTGGGGATTAATCTAGAGGAAAGCTAACGAGAGGCGGGAAGGACGGGATTTAACCACTGGAGAATCTCATCTTTGAGACGGGAATTATCCCGGGCAAGTCCCTGTTTTAACCATTGGCCGATCGCATCGAGGGGAGTAAATACTTCTCCGGTTTGCCAACTGACATCTTGACTCAAGGGAGTGAGATGATTGCCCGGGAGAGTTCGCAGGGCAATTAAATCATTAAAGCGTTTTTTTAGCAGGGGATTTAATACCAGAGATTGATCGATCGTGTCGTCTTGAAAACGGATTAAAAGATTGCGACGAATGGCATAATCTTGGAAAATTAACTCGTTTGTTTCTTCGGGGGAAGGGGTAAATTCGAGGTTAAAAGTGGTGTCAATTTGCAAAGGTTCAATAAAGGGAATAGCTCGACGAATGGGATAATTATTAAAGGAAATGAGGATATTTCCCGCCCGTTCCACTTCGTAGAGACTACCGATTAATAAATGTAGTTTACACCCCATACTGTGACCCAATCCGTAGATGGGGAGATAACCTTGGGGCAGACTATGATTCCAGCGCAGACGTTCAATAATATTATCAAAACGGTTTAAAACTGTCCGGGCGATCGATTTGTGATCGAGGGTATTAACAAAGGGAGTCGCGACCATAGCGTAGCCTGAATTCCCAAGACTTTCTAATAACCAACGATAGGTAATATTCGGGGCCGCCGCCACAAATGCCCCCCCTAAAAAGTGAATGATACCCCGGGGACGACGGGGGAGAAAAACCCAATTACCCGCTATTTCTTGCCAATTCATAATTAGTTATCAGTTAATTAATAACTTAGTCACTCACCAAATAAAGACTACCTCATATTATACTAAATCCTGTTTAAAACGGATAGGAGATTAGCCCGAGATTTGCCCGCCGGATAAGGATAACTGCTTGCCCAAGTTATAAAAAATCGGGATGAATAGTTCTAGGGCAGTTTTTTCTTAATAAAAGCCACTAATTGAGACATTTGTTTCTTCATAGTTTCCATTTCTGTTTGCATTTGGGCAATTTGGGACTGGAGAGTCTGAATATCGGTGCCATAATCCCCGGTGAGTTCCTCTAGTTTCGGGCTAAAAACTGTTGGTTTGGGAGAATATTGTTTGGCCTTAGCCATCGCTTCTTTAATCGCTTGTACCAATTGTTTTTGGTCGAAAGGCTTCTCAATAAAGGCAAAATGCGGGAAAGGTTCGGGGATTTTCTCTACTACCTCCTCTTTCCGTCCCGACATTAACACTAGGGGGATACTTTTGAGATTATCTTCGGTTTGGATTTGCTGAAACACCTCCCAACCGCTCATTTTCGGGAGAAGGAAGTCCAAAATAATCAAATTCGGGGTTTCGGTACGGATGAGATGATAGCCCTCTAATCCGTCTTTAGCTTCGAGTAATTCAAAGTTACCCTCTGGTAACATATCGCGAACGTGCATCCTGATCACTTTACTGTCATCGATAACGAGAATTTTATGATTTGACACGATAGACACCTTAGAAAAGAGACAATAGATAAGCTCGATGATTCGAGGGGGTATTGGGGGAAACTTTCGGGATACGGATTGAGAATTCCCAAAAAACCCCTAGAAACTAACATACATCATAAAGAAAAAACCTCGGTTAATGTCCGAGGCTGCTGTTGTAGGAGAACTCAATGCAAAACAAAAGGAAGATACCAAAACCAAAAAGGTTTTGAACGGTAAATCACCTTTGTTGTCCCATTGTAACCCCTGTTTAAGCTTATCGGGAGGAAGTAGCACTTTTTAGGGCTAAATAACCTAAACCGAGACATAAAAGCGCATTTACGCCCAAAAATGCCTGAGCGATCGTACCAGAACCTAACCAGATCAGAGTAGGATGGATAACAGCACTGATACCTAAAGTCACCGCCATAGCTAAAGATACCCCCACCGCTAACCATTTGGCTTGGGGATGACCCAAAAGCAGGGCAATCAGGACAAAGGGCAGGATAACACTGGCAAAAAGCGGATTAAGGGCAGAACTTCCCTGAATAACGCCTCCTAGGTCGGAAAGAGAACTCCCCATCACTCGGAAAGGCCATTGGGGTAAATCGAAGATATAAAGACCTCTGAGGAAAAATAAGCCAGAACTGCCAAAAATTAGACCAGCATTCAAAAATCCGTTCCAGGGGAAGGGAAAATAATTTCTCAGCCACCAAGCGAGGAGATAAGAACCCAAAACCATGGCCATTTTGGGCAAAACCGCCACCGCGCCGCCATCAATCCAGAAACGGGGATTGAGATAACCGTTATCGCGCAACCAACGCCAAAAATCCCGGAAAGTAATCTGTCCTTTCAGGGCCAATTGTAGAGCATTGCCCGCGTCTAATTGTCCGGCGCCAAAATGATTAAAGGGATCATCATTGATCTTACGGGCTGACTGTTGCAAAACCTCTAAAACTGCATTGGGTTCTTTAATTCCCGCAGCCTTGATTAAAGCTACCACCCCAGCAACGTGAGGGGCCGCCATGCTGGTTCCCTGAAAACCGAGGAACGCCGGTTCACCCCCTTTAGCGGGATCGATGGTTTCTTGGATAATTTTACCCGTATCGGAGCCGCCGGGGGCAGCAATATCGATTCCGGCCCCGAAATTAGAATAGGGGGCTTTATTTCCGGAGGCATCTACCGCAGAAACGCCGATAACGTGGGGAAAACGGGCAGGATAGGCGGCGGAATTATCATCGGCATTACCGGCAGCGGCGACGATTACCACACCCTTACTATAGGCATATTCGATCGCCTCTTTCATTACTTGGGTTTCGCCTCCACCCCCTAAACTCATATTGATGACATCGGCTTTATTATCGACGGCAAAACGGATCGCTTCGGCAATATCTGCCACGGTTCCCCCACCCGTCCCAGAAAGCACCTTGAGGGGCATAATTTTGGCTTTGTAGGCGATGCCAGCCACCCCGTAGTTATTATTGGTCGATTGGGCAATTGTTCCCGCTACATGGGTTCCGTGACCGTTATCGTCCTCGGCATTGCTGCGATCGTTGACGAAGTCGTAGCCTTCCACAAACTCGGTTTCTCGCAGATCGGGAACTTTTGATACACCTGTATCAATAACGGCGACGGTGATCCCTTCACCGTGATTTTCTTCCCAAGCGCGTTCGATGTTAATTCCCCGCAGGTTCCACTGTTTGCTATAGTCGGGGTCGTTAGGGGCGATAAAAGCATGATAAATATAATCGGGTTCGATCGATTCGGTGTATTTTTTTAGGTCGGAATTGCGGAGAGTTTTCAGGAGTTTGCTATCTCCTGCCACGGTGTAAAGATGTTCATCGATGGAAAAAATACTATTTAAACTGGTGGTTTTTCCCGCTTTTTTGTTGACAGTATTTAACTGCTCATCGAGGACGCTGACGGGTATATCGTCCTTAAAGTCGATCAAAATTGATTGATATTCGCCCCGATTTGCTAATCCAGTAAAGTGAAAGAGCGCAAATCCTAGACCGATAATAAATAGGGTTAACAATAAAATTTTTTTCATAGATTTCCTAAGAATTTATCATTACAAGCCAAGGTTTTTTAGTTTCGATGAGAGAATCCGAGGGAAGTTCCCCTGTTTTTGTCGCAGTTGAAGATAGGACTAACCAGTTACAAAAAGTCACCTGTTGTTTATTTTAAGCTCGATCGCCGATCGCTGTTAATTGCCGACTGGCAAAAATAGCTTCGTAGTGGCGATAATGTTTAAATTCGAGGAGATTATAGAAAGGATCCTCTAGAAAAAAGGTTTTATGTTCGGTTATCTCCCCAGCAAAGCGAGTTTTTGGTTCTAGATAAAATTTTAGTTGATTGACTCGTGCTTGTGCGAGAAGATTGTCCCAATCCCTGGCATCCGGCAGAATTAGACCAAAATGGCGAGGATAAATGCTATTTTGGGGAGTAAGAGGCATTTCGGTGACGTGAGCGACTACCTGATGACCATAGAAATTTAAGATTATCGCTTTCTCGGTTTCCCTTCCCGCTAAACAACCTAAACCATCACAGTAAAAGTTTTTAGCGGTGGACACATCGGTAATCGGAATAGCGAGATGAAAAATTGCAGGTTGATTCATGGCGATCGAGTTTATCGGCATTCTATTAGGTTCTATTGTAGCGATCGAGGGGCGACTTTTCCGAAAATTTTTTCTTGAAATTGGCAATTAGCTAAGATTGGCTAAATAAATCTAAAAATCTTGTTTAATAATATCTTTAGGCTTTTTTGACATCAAAAAGTGCCGACTCTTAGAGTAATCGCAGGGAAATTTTAGGCACTTTTTCCCTGAAAATCGATAAAACCCCACACCCTACACCCCACACCCCCCTGCCCCCCCGATGTCGGGGGGGTTGGGGGGGTCACACCCTACACCCCACACCCTACCTAAAGACTTTGCACAATTCTAAAACCAGCGTGTTGATAAAAATTCCGGCGAAACCAATTGCGATAGTAGGGTAGGATTTCTGTACCGTTAGTCACCCAAGCTCCTCCTAACATCATTTTATGTTGACTATTAAAGAAAGGAGTGGAATTGTCAGCATAGAGGTAATGGGGTTGAAAGTCAGTTAAGGGATTAAAATCATCTTCTAGCCATTCCCAGACGTTACCGCGTAAATCATAAATTTCTGAGTTATTGCCAGCATTTTTTAACATTCCCACGGGAGTGGGAGAACAGAATTTTAAATTGAGGTTATAGTCATCAAAGTTATCGTTTTCTAGGGTATAACATCGATTTTTTTGACTGCCATAGGTGACTAAATTCCACTCAGCTTCCGTCATCAAACGTATTCCTTGACCTTGAAAACGACAGTAGGCGATCGCTTCATAATAGTTCACTTCTACTGGCCAATCGAGAGGTAAATCGAAAACATCAAACATGGCTCGATATTGATAATTTCCTCCCTCATCTACCAGCCAAAATTTAGGATATTTGACTCGATAATGATTTTTCCATTGCCAAGCTTCCTCATCCCAATAACTGGGATTTTCGTAACCACCATTATGGACAAATTCTTTAAATTCTCCGTTGGTAATCATATATTTACTCACCAGAAAATTGTTAACTTGAACTTGCCGATAACCATACTCATTATCCCAACCATAAATAGGAGAATCTTGGGGTTTACCAATTTCTACTATTCCCCCAGAAACCTCCACCATTTGATTAGGATAAGCTTGACCAAAAGCAGGGGCATAATGCCAACCTTGAGGACGTTGCAGACAATCTAGAGGCAGTTGTCTGAGTAACATTGAAGAGGTTTCAAAGTGAACACGCTGATGCTCAATTCCCATCATTAATGACCAGAGAGAATGCTGAGGATGAATAGGAAGATTAAGGGGGATATTTTTAATTATTTCGACCACAATTTCATAGACTTGTTGTCGATATTTCCAAACTTTAGCCACCCCGGGCCACTGAATATGGGCGATAGCAGAGTTTAATTCTGCGGGAGTTGCCGGATCTACTCCCACTCCAAACAATAATTCGTAGTCAGGATTAGGGCTTTTTTTTAATAGGTTAACCAGCTGCAATTTATTAGTATAAAAAGCGGCGGCATGACCTAAATAAAAGATGAGGGGATTTCTTAAATCGTCAGGGTTACAATAAAAAGCTTCTTCTTTGATGATGCTTTTTAACAGCATATCTTCTAATTGCCAAGCATTTTCAAAATAGTCCAGTATATTTTCTCGACTACATTTTTTTAGAGAGATAGGAGCCTGTGCTTTAATCTTTTCCATGTTTTTATGCCTCTATTACTGATAAAAATCTTTTCATTATTTACAGGGATAACTGACAGAGAATTAAACCGAATAAATTTTCAGGATCGGTGAAAACCTTGAGAGGTTTTAATCCCTGTGATTCTAGGTCTTTTTCCATAGTTTCTAGGTTGAATTTACGGGAGATTTCTGTTAAAATACTTTCCGATGCTTGAAAATTAACTGTTAAATCGAGTTTTTTGAGATGCACAGGGTGAGTTTTTTGACAAATTAAATACATTTCAATTTGAGATTGGTCTTGATTATAGATAGCTTGATGACTAAATAAATCAAGGTTAAAATCAGCTTGAAAACGCCAATTTAAATGGGAAAGCATATTTAAATTAAAAGCGGCTGTTACCCCTTGGGCATCATTATAAGCTGCTTCTAATATTGCCGCTGGTTTTTGGAGATCAATCCCTAATAAAAAATAATCTCCAGCTTTTAGAACAGTGGCAATTTCTTCTAAGAATTTATCACATTCAGCCGCAGAAAAATTACCGATCGAACTTCCCAAGAAAAAAATCATTCTGGTATTATCGGAAGCATTTCGATAATAGGCTAAGGCCTGTTCATAGGTTCCAATTAACCCCTGAATTGGTAAATTAGGATATTCTTTTTGTAATTCTATGGCACTAGCTTGGAGAATAGTTTCACTAACATCGATAGGTACATATTTAGAGGATTTTTGTTGCTGATAATAAGCGTCCAATAACAGACGAGTTTTAGTGGAACTACCACTACCTAATTCGATCAATTCGCAGGCTCCTGTATAGGCGACAATTTCTGGGGCATATTCTTGGAGAATAGCGGTTTCTGTCCTAGTGGGATAGTATTCTGGCAATTGACAGATTTCTTCAAAAAGTTGCGAACCTTGCCGATCATAAAAATATTTAGATGGTAAACTTTTGGGGGTTTTAGTTAATCCTTCAATCACATCTTTGCCATCATCTTTAACCAGGTTTTGTCCCGTAGCAACGGTGGCTAAATACTCAATTTGTAACAGTTCTTGGTTAGATTGTTTAAGTTGCATAGATTCTCCGATTATTCTCCAGTTTTTTGATTGTTCTCGATCGATACCGAGGATGAAATCCACTTTGACAGCTTGAATGCTGGCAGCGATTATCATTCCCCGGTAATCTTACCACTAAAACGCCGCAAAATTTACCTCTTGTCTAGATAAACCAAGTTTGTGGATGGTAAATAAAAGCTGTTAAATCGCTCAAGATGAGTGCTGATGTTATTCAAGTAAAATTACTGGTTTAATTAATCAGTAAAGACTGCATTTCCTCTAAGGTAAGATTTTCTTGAATGTAGCGAGGTTTAAGGGGATGATAGGGACTAGCAAGACGATCTATCTTAATAATTCTAGCCGTTTCAGGAATGATCGGAATATCGGGATCGTAGGGAGTGCTGCGGGTAAGGGAACTAGAAAAACCTTTAAAAATAGAGATTTCTTCCTCCTCCCCATCCACAGCAATAGTCACTAATAAAACCTCCTGGGGATTTTTGAGGGTGTATTGTTCGAGTTGTTGACCAATATTCATAGAAAAATGGCTAATCATCGATAGCTAAAAACTTACTGTTGTAAAGCTGAACGTCCCTGTTTGCCAAGGCGAATAAGAAGAAAATGGGCAAAATAGAGAGTATAAAAAGAGAGACCAACTAAACCAAAAAAGCCCAAAACATTAGCAGTAGCTTCTGAATGAAAAATCTCGCGAAACTGCCAGGGTGCTTCCTGCCAAACCTGACAATAGGGAGAATTTAGCAATTCCCCTGACATAGCACAGGAGAGAAAAGGTAGGGTAGAAATTGCGCCCAGAGGACAATAAATCGTAACTGCCCAACGCCAAGCAGTGGTGACAAATTTAATTGGACTGGCGGGTAAATCTTTAATTTCATCGTTAATATCCACCCAAAACCAGAGGGAAATCGGGATTAAAATCTTAGCTAAAAAACTGGTGACAAAACCAATCGGCCAGGAAGCGATCATTAAATATACGGTAATTAACAAAAGACTAGCCACTCGCCAATAGATAATCAACAATTTCTGTAATGATTCGATTTTTGCAAATAAAGACCAAATCAACAAAATTGCCGGAATAATCACCGTAAATAGGACGGCTAAACGATAATCTATCCAAACGAGAGGACGAAACCAAAGTTGATTCATAAATTATTTAGACAATTACACTGTCAACATTTTACTGTCTTCGGACGCAGGAGCCAAAATCAGCCACAGCTTGACCAACAAACAACAAAACTCAGGGCGATCTCTTTATAGTTGAGATCGCCCTAAAGCTAGGATTCTACTGTAAGGAGAGAAAAAACTGCTGCCTGACTGGATTAATCTTCATAAAGGCGACACTCGGCGGCATCGGGATTATCAGCACAATACTTTTCAAAGTAGGTTTTTTGGGGATGGTCTTGACGTTGGTGAGCAGCTTCTGCTTGTAATTCTTCCACCGCATCCCAAGCGGCGGCACATTCACCAGAGGTGGCACCTTCCGTACTACAGACGGCTCTGGCATTTTCTAGCTCTTCTTGAATTTTATCCTGGATATTGCTCATGATTCCTCTGGAATTGATCTATTGATACTCTAACAATTATACAGTCACCTTCTCAAACCACAGGATCGGTTATCCCACTCGATCGCCTTTCCTGTGCTATGAAGCCGACCCTAGCGCAATTTTTGGGGAATTTAACATCAAGATTTCCTGACTGGGCCAATTTTTGGCCTACATTCCGCACTGGAGAAATGGCAGCGGGATTTCTCCCCAGTATAGACAGCGAGCAGAACCATATCTCGACTTATTTAGGCCGTCTTACCTGTCTCGATGCTCCCTTAGACGCGGGGGCGCAGATCGAATAAGTTATTCTAGGGGAAAAAGACTGTTTTGCTGGCAATAGTCAGCATTCCTGTCACCAAAATGCCGACAATGCTAAGGAATCCAATGGTGGTAATGTTGACTCGTGCGTTGAGATCGTCAACCCGCTTTTCTAGTCCCGTAACTTTGGCATCTAAGGCCTTAATATCCCCTTTAATTTCTCCTAAACTGTTCTCGATCGCCTTCTGTCCATTTTCTAGGTTTGTCAGTCGGGACTCAATCACTGTCAGTCGGGACTCGATCGCTTTCTGTCCGCTAACGATTAAATCTTCTAACCTTTTCAGATCATTCTCGGTAACTGCTGTCATCAGTGACAATCCTCTTATAGTTGAATTTTTGCCAGTCTCCTAATCAATACTCTATCAATATTTTCTCGGTCGGGGACTCTTTCAAACAGTAATTGGCAAAAATCAGATTCCCTACTGAGAGAGCCTAGTGATCCCGTCAAAACTGAAACAGTTTTTGATTCGGTTACGGGGACAGCAGCGCGCGCATTTAGGGCTGTATAATTGCCGTTGATATTATTAACAATAAAATCTCGGTGCAGCAGGACGGCACGGTAGCAGCGATTGGCGATAAATTGGTAGCTAGGGGAGTCCCCAAACAAGACATCGTTTTAGCTTACCATGGGCCCCCTGTGCGACAATATACCGAGTTTGCCCTTGGCTAAAACCATTAATTGATGACCTTGCCCATACAAGTTTTATCCCAAGACGTAATCGATTTAATTGCCGCAGGAGAGGTAATCGACTCTTTAGGCGCTGTGGTGCGAGAATTAGTCGAAAATGCCATTGATGCGGGGGCAGATAGGATTACCATCGATATATCTCCCCAAAACTGGCGAATACAAGTATCGGATAACGGCAGGGGAATGTCTAGAGAAGATTTGCAACTGTGTAGCTATGCCCACAGTACCAGCAAAATCCGCCAACGGGACGATCTTTGGCAGATTACCAGTCTCGGATTCCGTGGTGAAGCTTTGCACAGTATCGCACAGGTGGCGCGTCTGCGGGTTGCCAGTCGCCATGACGATGATTTGGGTTGTTATTGTCTTTACAATCACCAAGGCGAGCCGGATAATTTAGAAACGATTCCTATAGCTATCGGCACTATCGTGACGGTAGAGAATCTCTTTGGTAACTTTCCTGTGCGTCGTCAAGCTTTACCGTCAATTAACAAACAATTAAAGGATATACAGACTTTAATTCATAATTTTGCTCTCTGTCATCCCCAAATTACTTGGCAGGTTTTCCAAGATCATCAAGATTGGTTACGCATTAGTCCGGGTAAGGATGCCAGTCAAATATTACCGCAATTAGTTAAATCTCTGCATTTTAACGATTTAGCATCCCTAAAACTCGACTTGACGACTCCTGACGCAGAATTGGCTCAAATTGAATTAGTCATCGGGTTGCCCGATCGCATTTCTCGCCATCAAGCCGATTGGGTTAGAATTGCTGTTAATGGGCGAATGGTGCGCTCATCGGAGTTAGAACAGGCAATATTCCAAGCTTTCGCTCGCACAGTCCCTAAAGATCGCTATCCCGTTTGTTTTCTCCATCTACATCTTAACCCTCGTTCGATCGATTGGAATCGTCACCCAGCTAAAGCAGAAATATACCTGCATAACCTCATTTTTTGGCAAGAACAGATAATTTCAGCCATAGACAAGGCGTTAGGACTAAATCCCGAACATATACCCGAAAAAGCGCAAAATCAGCGCGTCAGTCAAATTCTCAAGGCTGCCGAAGAAAAAAGCACCTATACAATAGGGGAGAAATACCCGAAAAATCGGCTGGAATTAAAGGCACTGGCCCAAATTCACCGAACTTACATAGTTGCCGAACATCCTAACGGATTATGGTTAGTGGAACAACATATTGCCCATGAGCGGGTTTTGTACGAAGGTTTAGAGGATAACTGGGAAATCGTGCCGTTAGACGATCCGATCATCTTAAATCAGTTAACTACTCGACAAATCGAACAATTACAACGTTTAGGATTAGAAGTTGCTAGTTTTGGCGATCGCTCTTGGGCAATTCGTAGTATTCCTGTTCTACTAAAAGAACGGGAGGATCGGGCTGATGCTTTACTAGAATTAAGTTTAGGGGGGGATTTACAAACCGCTCAGGTGGCTACCGCTTGCCGGAGTGCTATCCGCAACGGTACAGCTTTGAGTTTAGAAGAAATGCAGAATTTACTCGATGATTGGCAAAATACCCGTAATCCCCGCACCTGTCCCCACGGAAGACCGATTTACTTATCCTTAGAAGAAACTTCGCTCGCTCGCTTCTTCCGTCGTCATTGGGTAATCGGCAAAAGTCACGGCATTTAATCAGTTATCAGTTATCAGTTATCAGTTATCAGATGTGAGTTTTCAGTTTACTGATTACTGATTACTGTTCACTGTTCACTGAAAATTGGGAGATATTGCTAGGGAAAAACGGAAAGTGCTGCCTTTACCTAATTCACTTTCCACCTCGATTTGACTTTGGTGTAATTCCACTAAACGACGGGTAATCGCTAAACCAATACCACTACCCCCAGAATAACGGGAACGAGAACGATCGGCCCGCCAAAAGCGCTCGAAAATAAAGGGTAAATCCTCGGCTGCGATGCCGATTCCCGTATCGATAACGGCAATTTGTAGGTGGTTTTTGTCCCTTGTCACTTGCAGGGTAATTGCACCATTATCAGTGTAACGAATGGCATTACCGAGCAGATTAACTAAGATTTGTTCCAGGCGATCGGGATCGGCCATTACAGATGGTAAATTGGGGGGACAATCTAACTGTAAAGTCGGTCCATCTTCTAATAATTGATCGGCAAATTTTTCGATGAGAGAATTTAACAAAGGTAATAAATTAACAGGTTGCAGTTTAATCGAGAGATAACCAGATTCCGCTCGCGATAGCTCCTGTAGATCGTGGGTTAAACGTTCTAACCTGCGGGTTTCTTTCACTAATTTCTGATAAAGTTCTGGATTAGGTTTGATCGCACCATCGGCTAATTCTTCTAAATATCCCCGCACCACAGTTAAAGGGGTGCGTAATTCGTGGGTAAGATCACCGATTAATTCCCGGCGCCTTTTTTCCACATCGGCTAAACTAATCGCCATCTGATTAAAACTGATGGCTAATTGATTTAATTCGGGGATTTCGCTTTCTGGAACTCGCGCCGATAAATCCCCTTCAGCAAAATTTTTAGTGATTTGTTTCATTTGTTTTACCGGTTTCATAATGCGTTGAGAAACCAAAAAACTCAGATAACCAGCTGCGCTTCCCCCCGCAATAAATGACCAAACAGCACTACTATCCCAAGCCGTCTCAAAACCCCTAACCAAGAAAGTTCTCGCTGATCGCACGGTAAAAAATCCCTGCCTTTCTAACTGTTCCAAACGAAAAATAAACATTCGCGGAGAAGATAATTTAGCAATGATAATAAAGCTACTCAATCCCACCACCATAACGAGGAGATGGGATAAAAATAATCTAGTTCCTAAGCTTAATTTTGGTGGCTGCATATTTGGTAAAAAACTCTATTTGTTGTCAATAATATTGAGAGATTGCTGCATAAATCTAAAAACCTTGTTGGCTAATATCTTTTGGTCTTTTTGAAATCAAAAAGTGCCAGCCATTGGATTGTTCGGTGGTAAAATTTAGGAACTTTTTCCCCCCGATCACTCCCATATCGGCTCTTCTGGTTTCTGTGTGGAAACTAGGTCTATACTGATAGTTTATTCCGCAAAATAGTCCTAAAAGTTTTGCCCAATAAGCACTTCAGGATTCCATAAGCCAAAATTATCACACAAAGTCGAGAAGAGCCCCATATCCAGTGCTTTTTGATTGACAAAAGGTCTAAAAGTCTTACCCAACAAGGTTTTTAGATTTATTCAGCCAGCCCTAATTACTCAGAATCTTGGGTAAAGTTGCACCAATGCTCGTCGGAATGAGATGTGTTCCGACTAGGTTCTTGGCTGGAGAATCAGCCATTAACTTCTTGCCATTGCCGGACTAGCAAAGATACTCTAAATCGAAACCCTAGCCAGAAAAATTAGAAAAACAGCCCTGGGGGTGCTGGCGAGTGCTATAAAGGTAAGTAGTCATTTCGATCGCCTAATCGTCCTAACTATGCCACGCACTCAACGTAACGATAATTTTATTGATAAATCTTTTACTGTCATGGCGGATATCATTTTAAAGATACTCCCTGCCAATAAAAAAGCCAAGGAAGCCTTTGTTTATTACCGCGATGGGATGTCTGCCCAAGCTGACGGCGAATACGCCGAAGCCCTCGATAATTACTATGAGGCTTTAACATTAGAAGAGGATCCTAACGATCGCAGTTATATCCTCTACAATATCGGCATTATCCACGCTAGTAACGGCGAGCATGAAAAGGCTCTAGAATACTACGAAGAAGCTATCCAACTTAATCCCAGAATGCCCTCCGCTTTGAATAATATCGCCGTTATTTACCATTTTCAGGGGGAAAAAGCCAGAGAAGACGGTCAACAGGCCGAAGCGGAAGCACTCTACGACAAAGCGGCAGAATACTGGAAACAAGCCATCCGATTAGCCCCCAATAACTACATTGAAGCCCAAAACTGGCTGAAAATCACCGGGCGATCGGAAATTGATGTTTTCTTTTAAATTGAGGAGTCGGTCGTCGGTCGTCGGTCGTCAGGAGATAGGAGACAGTATTCAGGAGACAGTATTCAGGAGACAGTATTCAGGAGACAGCTTTTATTTATTCTCCCCACTCCCCAATTCATCATTCCCACACCCCACACCCCACACCCCCCCTCCCCGATGTCGGGGGGGTTGGGGGGGTCACACCCTACACCCCACACCCCACACCCCATTTCTCCCATGATCGATCAAGCTACAGTTGAAAAAATCGCCCATTTAGCCCGTTTAGAGATTAATAGCAGCGAAGAAGAACAATTTGCCCTGCAATTAAGCGGAATCCTCGATTATTTCGAGCAGTTAAGCGAATTAGACACGGAAAATGTGCCACCCACCACGCGAGCGATCGAAATTCAAAATATCACTCGCGCCGATGGTAATAGACCTTACCCCGATCACGAGGTCTTAGTGCAGGAATCGCCGGCTCCAGAAGGGGATTATTTCCGGGTTCCCCGTATTCTCAACACCGACGAAGAGTGAATTAGTGATCAGTGATCAGATGTGAGTTTTCGGTTTACTGTTTACTGATCACTGATTTAGATGCCATCTAGGGTTTTTGCTGCTATCTTGGACTAAGATCAGACCTAGCAATGGAGACATAATATAATGATCGCATCTCAAGATGTGGTACCATTTCAGCTTATTTCGAGCGTAGAATCGGCAGCAACAGAATTTAGGCCTTGGGGTTCTTTCACGACTCTAGAAGAAGGTCTTGGTTATAAAATCAAGCGAATTGAAGTGAATCCGGGTCATCGTCTCAGTTTACAGATGCACTACCATCGCAGTGAACACTGGATTGTGGTTTCGGGAACGGCAAAAGTCACCTGTGGAGATAACGAAGAAATTCTCGGAGCCAATCAGTCCACTTATGTGCCGCAGTGTACGGCTCACCGTCTGGAAAACCCCGGGGTGATCAAATTGGTGTTAATTGAAGTGCAGAATGGGGAATATTTAGGAGAGGATGATATAGTCCGTTTTCAGGATGATTATGCTCGCCATCAGAGCTAAGACCGTGTTTAGGGAGACAGAAAGGCAAGAAACTATATTTTCGCCCCAAGAACCTGTTTAGGTCAGTCTGCCTGACTGTCTTCCCTGCTCTCAAGGCTCCTCAAGTTCTAGAAAAATTTTCTTTTCGGGCCGGGTAGCGGTTTTCCTCCATGGCAGAAAAATAAACTTCCCCTAGGCCCTGTGTGGGAAGCTTGAGGAAAGCTGGGCTAGGGGAAATAATTTATTCCTTTGCTGGATTAACTTTAGCATATAACTCTCATTTGTCAGGACTATAACAGCCAGATGTCAATTCTGTGACAAATGCGAGTTTTCAGTTTACTGATTGCTGGTGACTGATTACTGGTTACTGTCGTCCACTTATTTTCTGAGAATTCTAGAGGTACTTGTAAAGATTTGTTACAAGGAGACGGGGAGAAATCTGCGGACAGGGAGACAAGAAAGGATTATCGACGGGGATCAAGGATTTCAGTAGGAAATTGGATTGGGGATCAAGGGAAACCGATTGTAAAGTTTTCGATACATCTCGCCGATTCTTGTAATAGTTCGATACATATAACATAGATAATCAGCGATGATTGTAAATTTATATTGCGAATAGCTCATCTTCTTCGGTGTTTTCCCTATACTGGTTCTCATCAACTTTGAGCCGACGTGCAGAAAAGTTAGACCACCAAGTTTGTAAGAGGTCAGGAAGATGCAATTAACCGCAAGAAATAACTGGGGCCACGTTTCTTTAGCAATGCTAAAAAGCTTTCTTCTCTGGAGTTTCGTCCTCACTGTCTGTTTATTAGTAGTGGGATTTCCTTTAGTAGTATTAATGATGACAGTGGGAGCATTGTCGGCGATTATCTTACAGTCGGTTTTACCGGTTAGTTCCGTGCTTTTAGTGGCGGGAATGATTATTGGCATCAATATTTTGGCTATCCTAATTAGTGCCGCTTTGTTAGCAGCAAAAGGTGTTCATCCCCATGAAGTTAGCTGGTTGCACTGGTTACACGGTGAGGCAAAAACTTCTCATCAAGCTGTTTATGCTTCTTGTCCCCTAACTTGCGGGGTGATTCATTAAATTTGATTTTCTTACAGCGGAATTGCTTACTTTTTTTCTATTTAGATTTATTCAAGTTTTCAACTGCTTTATCGGTTGACTATACACACTCCAAGCTAGTGCAACCCGGTTTTCCCGGGTTTTTTCATCGTTATTGAGCTAAAGCAGTTATCTGAATGGTGAGGTACGAAGTTTTCGTTTTGGGGGGTAGGTCTTCGCTCAAATTAGGTTAAACTTCATCTATTATGAGAAAGGCTGTGACTGAATATTAGGAAGATAGGGAGATGAGTAGGTGGGTGGAATTAAATATAAGATGAACGTAGGTTGGGTTGAAGCATGAAACCCAACGCTCGATTATGTTACGCTACCGCTAACCCATCCTACAAATAATTGTACTAGGAAATTTATTTTGCAAGACTACTTAAACAGTGATTAGTTAACTGAAAACTCACATCTGATCACTGATAACTGATCACTGATAACCGGTATAATGGGCGAGAAAACCGGAAAAAATCGATGTCTAGCCTTCCAGAAACCGACAATCCCAGTTACAAGGCCATCTTAGCGGCATTAAACCATTTAATCAGCGTTGTTGCCCGTTTACGAGATCCAGAAAGCGGCTGTCCTTGGGATTTAGCTCAAACCCCGGAAACCCTGATTCCCTACGTTATCGAGGAAGCTTATGAGGTGGTAGCGGCGATTAAAAGCGGTGATAAAACTGCCATTGCTGAGGAATTAGGCGATTTACTGCTACAGGTGGTTTTACAAGCCCAAATTGCCAGCGATGAGGGTAATTTTAGCCTAGAAGAAGTGGCTAAAGGCATCACTGATAAATTAATTCGTCGTCATCCCCACGTTTTTGGGGAGCTATCCTTAGAAAATCCCGAACAGGTGCGTCAAAATTGGGAGAAAATCAAAGCTGAGGAAAAAAATGACCCGACTATTAGCGGCAAATTAACCCGTTATGCCCAAACTTTACCACCCTTGGTCGGGGCGATGAAAATTTCTCGGCAAGCAGCGCGAGTCGGTTTTGAGTGGGAAAATATCGCGGGAGTCTGGGAAAAATTTGGCGAAGAGTTGGCAGAATGGCAAGAATCCCTAGAATCGGGCGATAAAGAGCATCAACAGGCCGAATTAGGCGATTTACTCTTTACTATTGTCAATCTTGCTCGCTGGTATAATTTAGACCCCAGTATCGCTTTACAAGAGACTAATCTGCGTTTTATTCAACGTTTTTCCCTAGTGGAATCTGTGGCGGAAAAGCCTCTCCATGACTATACACTAGAGGAATTAACAGTTTTCTGGCAGCAAGCGAAAGCTAAGTTACACCAATCATCATCCTGGCAATAATGCAAGAGCAAGAAATTAATAAGGACAAATCTAAGAGTTTTTGGGCTTCTATTCGAGAAAATCTGCAAATTATCACTATAGCTTTAGTTTTAGCCCTACTGATCCGCACTTTTGTCGCTGAACCTCGTTTTATCCCCTCTGATTCTATGTTACCCACCTTAGCACAGGGCGATCGCTTAGTAGTGGAAAAACTTTCCTACGATTTCCATCCTCCTCGACGGGGGGATATCGTCGTCTTTGAACCGCCGGCACAATTACAATTACAGGGATACCAAAAGGACCAAGCTTTTATTAAAAGAGTGATTGCCACAGCAGGGGATGTGATTGCTGTCAAGGAGGGCAAAATTTATCTGAATAATCAACCCTTGGCAGAGGATTATATTCTCGAACCGCCTCAATATAATTTAATGCCTTTGCTCGTGCCAGAAAATAATTTATTTGTCATGGGAGATAATCGCAATAATAGCAATGACTCCCATATCTGGGGGTTTTTACCGGAAAATAACGTGATTGGTAGGGCGGTTTTTCGCTTTTTTCCTTTTAATCGTTTGGGGATTTTAGGGGGGAATAGCTGACAGGAATTTTTAGTCCTGAGGATGTTGAACAATTAAGACGGAACAGGGGGCATGATGGAGAACATAATTACTCACACTACCTAAGAATAACTCTCCTAGACCCGATCGCCCACGCCGACCGATGACAATTAAATCAATATTCTCCTCTCGCGCCACTTTACAGATAGTTTTGGCGGCATGACCGTAAATTTGCCGGTATTCTCCCTTTACACCCATTTCTGCCGCCTGATTAGCTCTTTTTTGCAACATAGCCACCCCTTTCTGCTCGAATTCTTCCCATTGTTGCCGCCAAAAATCAAGAGTGAGATCATTACCCTGGGCGGGGTAAATATCGGCTAAATTGGGTGGAATCGGTAAAGGGCTATAATCTTCCTCAGGGGAAAGAACGTGCAGTAGTAGGAGGTTAGCTTCATACTTACTGGCTAAGGATACAGCCTCCTTAAAAACACTGTCCCCCATCTCCGACAAATCTACTGCTATCAAGATTTTTTGATACATTTTTCAGCCTCTGCAACCATGCCTTATTTAACGGAATCCGACGCTATTAGAAATGCGATCGATCACTTTTCTCATTTTCCCATTCTTTGGTTAGATACGGAAGTAGCCGATTACGATAGCAAGACTCCCCGTTTGTCTCTGATTCAAATTCTGGCTGATTCCACGGACTTAACGGGGGAGCGGGTGACAATTTTGGATGTTCTTGAACGACCGGATCTTACTGACTATTTTATCACTAAAATCCTGTTGCTTGACCGGATAGAAAAGGTTTTTCACAATGCTAGTTATGATTGTCAATTTTTGGGCGGTAAGGGCAAAGTTTAAAAAATTACCTGTACCCTAGAGTTAGCTAAAAAGGTTCCCTACTATATTGCTCCTTTACCCAATTATCAACTGAAAACCCTGGCTGAATGTCTTGGTCATTTTCCCGCTATTGATAAGACTGAACAGGGGGGTAATTGGGGCAAAAGACCTTACCAAATGCAGGTTACACTTCATCTTGATAAGAAACGCTGTCAGAAATTGATTTTGTCTGACTACTTAACATTGCCAGAATTGAGATACAATTAAACAGGGATGTTAATAGACAAATAATAGCTAGAAAAAATTGCTTGCGGGGATAATTTCAATGACTGTAAAGATCGCTTATCTGGGGCCAGTGGGAACCTATTCAGAAACAGCCGCTTTAGCATTTGCTAACAGTTTACCACCCCAGCCTCATCAATTAATACCCTATCCTAGCATTGCCCTGGCCTTGCGATCGGTTGTCCAAAATCAGGCCGATTTAGCAGTGGTCCCGGTGGAAAACTCCACCGAGGGAAGTGTGGTAATGACTCTTGATGCTTTATGGCAATTACCCGGGTTACAGATTCAACAAGAATTAGTTTTACCGATTTCCCATGCACTTCTATCTCCTCGACAATCGCTAACAGAAATTACCACCGTTTATTCCCATCCCCAAGCTTTAGCTCAATGTCAAAAATGGCTAGAAAATAATTTACCTACTGTGCCAATTATTCCCACCAATTCTACCACAGAAGCGATTCAAATTCTCGATCGAGAGGCCAATTCGGCCGCTATTGCTTCCCCCCGGGCAGCAAAACTCTATCATGTACCAATATTAACACAACCAATTAATGATTATCCCGATAATTGTACCCGTTTTTGGGTAATGGCTTTAACTTCCCATCCCCAAGGGGAGCGAATGTCCCTCGCTTTTCAGGTTTTAGATCAACCTGGTGCTTTAGTCAAACCCTTAGAAGTTTTTGCCAAACGTCAGCTTAATTTATCTCGGATCGAATCGCGACCAACTAAACGATCTTTAGGGGAATACATATTTTTTATCGATCTAGAGATTAATCTGGATCAACAGCATTTAATCGCAGAAACTTTAGAAGAATTAACAAATTATACCGATGCGATCAAGGTTTTTGGTTTTTATCAGGTGGTTAATTTACCTGTAGAAAGTTTAGAGGAATTATAAACTAAGTTGCCCAGAAATTACGGTAGTTAAATAGAGATATTTTAGCTTTTAAGAGAGGGAAGAATCGGCAAAGATGAGTTTTCCTCTGGTGGAGTAAAATCAAGCTTTCTTTCCCCCACCAGAGGAAGAATAATTTCCACAGTTGTTCCTAAACCTTGACCTTGACTAGAGATAGTAATATCTCCCCCCATCATTTTCATAAAATTCTTAGAAATAGCTAATCCTAAACCCGTACCGCTAAATTTTCTAGTTGTGGAACCATCAATCATCACAAAAGGGCGAAATAATTTTGATTGCTGCTGGGGTTCTATACCGATTCCTGTATCGATTATAGTAATAATAGCCTGTGGATGTTCTAAGTGAGTTATTAAAGAAATTGTGCCTGTATCAGTAAATTTAATTGAGTTAGAAATAACATTCAAAATTACCTGTTTTAATTTAGTGAGATCAGCATAAACTATGGGATTTTCTTGGCACAAAAGTAAATTTAATTTTAAGTGCTTACGTTGCAGCAATGCTGTTTGTAAATTAATAACTTCATTGATAATTTGATGTAAATCTACTGGTTCAGGATTAACGGAAAGTTTGCCAGCTTCTATTTTAGCAATACTGAGAATATCATCAATAATTTCCAACAGATGTACGGCTGCCTTATCCGCTTGTTGCAGATATTCTTTTTCCTCCTCTTCACTGTTACAAAATCCATCCATAACGCAACGAATTGAGCCAATAATACCATTAAGAGGGGTGCGTAATTCGTGGGAAGTATTCGCCAAAAATTGGTTTTTTAATTGATTAGCATTTTCTGCTTCTTGCCAACTCTTAACTATTTCCTCTCCCCCAATGCGTAAACGTTCGAGCATTTCCTCTAAGGATGAGGCTAACTGATTAATTTCTCGAATATTAAAGTTTTGTGGTGTAATCTTTTGGGAAGGAATTTTCTGAATATTTAAGGCATAATCTCGCAGTTTTTCTAAAGGTCTAGCTAAATCCCTAGCAATAAGTACAATAGCTACTAAATAAGCTAATAATAAACCAGAAATTAGATAAAAAATTGCCTCCCAAATTTGTTGTAGAGGAGCCAGAGATTGGGAGAGGGAACTAATGGCTAAAACTATCCATTTTTGGGATGATTCTCCCGTAACTGGACTGGGGAGGGAACTATAACCCGCGACTAATTCTTTGCCATCTTTCTCGAAAGAAAATAAATGGAGAAATCTCTGCTGACCTCTAACAGCATTATCGATGATCAGATTGAGACGTTCCGCATCAGCTTCTTGACTGATATGGCTACCAATGCGATCAAAATAGGGATGAGCGAGAATAATGCCATTTTCAGAAATAACCACGGGATAACCGGATAAAGAACCGGGTAAAACCTTCTCACGGTAAAGTAGAGAAGTTTGCAGAATCAGACTAGATTGTAATTGTCCTTGATTATCGTAGATGGGAACAGCAAAAACTAATTCTAATTGACGATTATTATTGGGAGATTTGCTTAAAAGTTGTCGAGGTAAACTTTTAATTAAAATATTTTCGATGTTTCCAGCAAAGCTAGTCCGTTTTTTTGTCCATCTTTCCAGAGACAAAACTTTGATAATTTCTGGTTCACAGGCTTGAATTAATAAAGATTTCTTGGTCTTAATATCAATTAATTCCAGACAGTTAATCTGATTAGGAAGCTGCGCCGTGAATTCTTGTAAAAAAGTTTCTTTTTCGGCTAAGGTTCCCTGTTTTAAAACCAGACTTTCCCCCGCAGTGATTAGATTGATCCGCAAAAATTGAATTGATTGCTCAATATTGTCTGCTTTTCTGATGGCACTTTCGGTGAGATTTTGACGGGCCGTTTCCAAAAAAGCCGATCGCGCCTTACGATAGGTGACATAAACTCCCATCAGTAGTACAGGAACACTGACTAGGAGTAAGCGAGAGAGCAGAATACGACGAAAGGAGGATTGACCGATAGACATAGGCGAAAATTGCTTTGATTCTTGCTATCAAACTCCAAACTATACTAGCCTATTCACCAATCGGACCGGGTGATATCCCCGGGCATTTGCCATGAATCGTCCTCACACCACAGTTATTTTAGCCATGAGTGCCGATGGTAAAATTGCCGACGCTTACCAGTCAGCGGCCAGATTTGCCTCTGCTACCGATAAAATGCGTCTAGAACAACATTTATCCTCCATGGATGCCGCTTTATTCGGTGCTAACACCCTGCGTGCTTATCACACCAGTCTTCCTATCCGTCATGGCGATTTTCTCGCATACCGTCAACAACGGGGATTATCTCCGCAGCCGATACAGATCGTTTGTTCTCATTCAGGGCAGCTTGATCCTCGGATGAAATTTTTTCAGCAGCCTTTCCCTCGCTGGTTAATCACGGCAGCAGAAAAAGTGGCGGCATGGGAAAATCGGGGTTTATTTGAGCTTGTCTTAGTCTGCGGCGATTGGAAGGCTATTTTTAGTCAATTTACCGCCCTAGGTATCAAAAAACTGGCGATTCTGGGAGGAGGTGAATTAATTGCCTCTCTTTTAGCTGAAGATTTAATCGATGAAATCTATCTAACCATTTGTCCTTTGCTGTTAGGAGGCAATAAAGCGGCAACTCCCCTGGGAGGAACTGGATTTCTGGCAGATTCTGCCAGAAAATTACGACTTTTGAGCGTGGAAACCGTGGAAGCAGAAATTTTCCTACATTATTCCCTTGAACGAGATTCCCACAAATCCCAAAACTAGATTACCTTAAATAAAAAGGTTGACTTATCTTGTCCCATGGTAGAACAGCTTAAACCTCAATATTCTGTCGCTTGGATTGATAAAATGAGTGAGATTCCCCAACAAAAATGGGATGCTCTCGCTCAACCCCTAACTACTCCCTTTCTAGAGTGGCAATGGTTACATAATATCGAAACTTCTGGCAGTGCCACGGGACGCACCGGGTGGCAACCGGCTCATCTCACAGTTTGGCGCGGTGCTGAGTTAATTGCCGCCGCTCCTTTGTATATTAAAAGTCATAGTTACGGTGAATTTGTCTTTGACCACCAATGGGCAGATCTTTCCCATCGTTTGGGGATTAGATACTATCCGAAACTGTTAGGAATGACCCCTTTTACTCCGGCGGTAGGTTATCGTTTTTTAATTGCTCCAGGGGAAAATGAACTGGAGATTACGGCTTTAATGATAGCGGCAATTGATCATTTTTGTGATCAAAATAATCTGTCGGGTTGTCATTTTCTTTTTGTGGATCCCCAATGGCGAATTTTAATGGAAAATTTTGGCTTTACTCCCTGGTTACATCATAGTTATATCTGGAATAACAAAGGTTTTCAAAGTTTTGAAGATTATCTGACAGTTTTTAATGCTAATCAACGCCGCAATATTAAACGGGAACGGAAAGCGGTTACTAATGCGGGGTTAATTATTAAAACTCTGGCTGCCGAAGAAATTCCCCATCATTTGTTCCCGTTAATTTATCGGTTTTATAGCAGTACCTGTGATAAATTTTACTGGGGAAGTAAATACCTGACACAGAAATTTTTTGAACAATTATATCCGAATTATCGTCAGCGAGTGGTTTTGATTACTGCCTACCAAAATGAAAAGGATACTAAACCGGTGGGTTTATCTTTTTGTATTCGCAAAGATACTAATCTTTATGGTCGTTACTGGGGCAGTTTTCAGGAATACGACTGTTTACATTTTGAAGCTTGTTACTATCAACCGATCGATTGGGCAATTAGTCAAAATATTACCATGTTTGACCCAGGTGCGGGAGGACAACACAAAAAAAGACGGGGTTTTCCTGCCACTGCTAACCACAGCTTACACCGTTTTTATCATGGCAAAATGACTCAAATTCTCCGCAATTATATCCAAGAAATTAATCAAATGGAACAGGAAGAAATTGAGGCCATTAATCAAGATTTACCCTTTTCTAAAAGAGAAATTGAGTTTAACGAGTAATTTAGATAGTTAATTGTCCCTGGGTGCATCTCATTTTTGTAAATCTACTGAAGTTGGGATTTTTAAAGGGAAACTATCTTCTAAAATTGGTCATTACTTCCGATTTAATCACTCAATCCAAGCTTTTGGGGGGTTCTACCCCCCAAACCCCCCGTTGGGGACGCAAGCGCCGTCCCCAAACCCCTCGCGCATTAGTTTTTCGGTGGGATGCTTACAGGCAGCTGCTGATATATTTGTAATAATTTAAGAGTCACTGATAATTGCTAATTGTCCGTATTTCTGCAAATGTGAGCTGCAGCCATTGTCCCTATTAGTGCAATCAACTATGAATACGAGGTTCCGGGTGCAGAGTAGTGAGAATTTCACTTTCGATCGCCGCTAGGGTTTCTAAGCGTTGCTCGATCACTGTACGTTCAAAATAATCCGCTGCTAATAGCCAATAAATACCATAATGACGCGCTTCGGAAGCCATTAAACCGCGATAAAATTGAGCTAATTGAGGATCGGGACAATACTCTCCCAATAAACCCAATCTTTCGTGGGAACGCGCCTCAATTAAAGCTGATATCAACAGAGAATCCAAAAGGCGATCGGGTTCTTGGTGACGAATCTGCGCCTTTAATTTAGCACCATAAGGGGGAGAATTTAAGGGAGCGAGGGGAATTCCCCATTTATCTAACCATTGATTTACCTGTTCAAAATGTTCTAATTCCTCTTGTGCGATCGCTGTTAATTTCCGCACCAGGGAAGCGTAGGAAGGATAACGAAACATGAGATTTAAGGCCACTCCTGCCGCTTTTCGCTCACAATGGGAATGATCGAGCAGAATAATCCCTAAATTATTAATTGCCTGTTCTATCCAATCCTCAGAGGTGGCACTGACTAATAAATTAATCTTTCCCATCGTCGCTGATTCCAATTTGCTGCATCTTTCACCCTAACCCAAAAAGTCAAATATTTGCCGAAAAAAGCAGACTTTGCCATTCTAAAAGTACAGGAATCGGGATGTTAAGATGACGGGGAGCCTCTAGGGGTAGGGAAAGTTCGATCGCTTCAGTAACGGGTAGCCGCGGTAAGATATCCCGCATCTCGTATTGACCGACGTTAGCTGCTGGTGATTTTTCGGCAAAAGCATCCTTAGCCGCTAAAATTTCGCCTTTAGCCGTCGTTATCGTCAATCTTTCTCCATGCAGAAACTCAATCCCTTCAGGAAATCCCACCAAGCGCAAACTAATTTCTAGGGTTTCCCCATCCTTAATTCGTTTGAACAACACCACCTGCCAAGGACTACCTGTATCATCGCGCAAACTATGACGGGATTGATACAACAGCTGCCCTGGCCCTTCTAGCTGTTGTCGAGTTAGAGCTAGTGCAGACAAGGAAAAATCAATCTCAAAGCTGATAAACAGCAAAAAACTCACGAGAACACAAAATAATAATAGAAATCGTTTCATAACTTTATTGACATAACAGATAAGATATGAGATCAACTTTGCACCCTTAGCCAAGCTAAGGCAATTATATCGCTATATAGTTATACTAGCATACTATTTAAAAGGGATAGGAGAGTGGGCAGCACCAAAGCTAGGTCGAGGAAGTTTGAGCATTTGTACTAAAATTTCCAATATGCAGTTTAAATGCAGTACAGCTGATCAAAAACTAAGGACACGGCTTCTGTGATAGCCTAGATGATTGGTGAAGCATAAACACGGCCAATCAATCAGATGGATTTTTTACTTGAAGTCGGTACAGAAGAACTACCCGCAGATTTTGTCGATAGCGCAATCGCACAATTGCAGGAAAGAGTTAGCAAGAGTTTAGAGACGGAATCTCTGGATGCGACTGCTATTCAAGTTTACGGAACCCCGCGCCGTTTGGCCGTGTTAATCACAGGATTACCGAAGGAGCAAGAAGCTCGCAGCGAGGAGATCAAAGGACCGCCAGTTAGTGCCGCCTACAAAAATGGCCAAATTACCCCCGCGGGTGAGGGTTTTGCTCGAAAACAGGGAGTTAGCACCGCTGCTTTCTCCATTCGTGCCACAGACAAAGGAGAATTTGTCTATATTGAAAAAACGATTCCAGGTCGTCCAACAGCCGAGATTTTAACTGAATTAATTCCCCAATGGATTACCCGTTTGGAAGGAAGACGTTTTATGCGTTGGGGAGATGGAGATTTAAGATTTCCCCGGCCAATTCGTTGGTTATTAACTTTAGTGGATGGGGAAGTTTTGCCCCTAGAATTAATTAATGGCTCTACCACTTTAACCAGCGATCGCTTAACTTTTGGTCATCGCATTCTACACCCGCAATCCTTAGCCATTAGTCATCCCCAAGCATATTTAACCAGTTTGCGATCGATTTTTGTGGAAGCGGATCCGCAAGTGCGTCAACAGATAATTACCGATCAGATTACCACCCTAGCCAAAAAGCTGGAGGGAGTGGCAGAAATTCCCGCAGATTTATTAGCAGAAGTGACTAACTTAGTGGAATATCCCACGGCAATTGTTGGCAAATTTGACGATGAATTTCTGGAATTACCCCCAGAAGTAATTATTACCGTGATGGTGACACACCAGCGTTATTTCCCTGTGAAAACTCCCCAGGGTTTGTCACCCTATTTTATTACTATTTCCAATGGCGATCCCCAGAAATCTGAGATTATCTCCGCGGGAAATGAAAGGGTTATCCGCGCGCGGTTAGCTGATGCCAGATTTTTCTATACTGCCGATTGTGATGAACCCTTAGATAGTTTTCTTCCCCAACTGGAAACCGTCACTTTCCAAGAAGAATTGGGAACCATGCGCGATAAAGTCGATCGGATTATGGAAATTGCCCAGATGATCGTCGAACAGTTAAATCTCGATGAACAAAGTCGCAATGATATAGAGTCCACTGCCATGCTTTGTAAAGCGGATTTAGTTACCCAAATGGTCTATGAATTTCCCGAATTACAGGGAGTAATGGCCGAAAAATATGCTTTAATTAGTGGTGAATCGGCTATAGTTGCCCGGGGCATTTTTGAACATTATCTGCCTCGCAATGCCGGGGATTTACTCCCGGAAACAATCACCGGTCAAGTGGTGGGAATTGCCGATCGCTTAGATACTTTAGTCGGTATTTTTGGACTGGGAATGCTGCCCACTGGTTCCTCAGATCCCTTCGCTCTACGTCGGGCTGCCAATGCAATAATTAGTATTATCTGGTCAGCCAATTTTAATATCAATCTTTTGGCATTAATTGAGCAGATAGCTAAGGATTTTGTTACCTGTCATCCCGATAAACCCAACCCAGCAAATCTGATTAAAGATTTCTTTTTACAACGTCTGCAAACTCTCTTAATTGATGATTTGAGGATAGATTACGATCTCGTTAATGCAGTTTTAGGGGAAAACGATCCAGAGTATAAGTCTCGCGCGTTAGAAAATTTATTAGATACCCGTGAACGCGCCCGCTTTTTATGCCAAATTCGTCAGGATGGTCAGTTAGCCAACATCTATGAAACCGTCAATCGCTCGACCCGTTTGGCACAAAAAGGAGATTTAGATACAACGACCCTAGAAACCAAGGGAATCATCGATAGGGAATTATTTGAACAATCCTCAGAACAAGCATTTTATGACGCTTTAATTGCCCTAATTCCCGAAACTATTAGCGCAAGAGAGCAAAGAGATTATCAGCGTCTTGTCACTGCTTTAACGGCAATTTCTCCCGTGGTGGCTGACTTTTTTGACGGCGAAAATAGTGTGTTAGTCATGGCCGAAAAAGAATCTGTCCGTCGCAATCGTTTAAATCTCTTGGGTTTACTGCGAAATCACGCCCGAGTTCTAGCAGATTTTGGGGCAATTGTCAAGGGATAATTCAGTTATCAGTTATCAGTTATCAGTTATCAGTTATCAGTTATCAGATTTGAGTTTTCAGTGGACAGTGGTAATCAGTGAGCAGTTGTCAATAGACTACCTTTATTGATTCTCCCCATCACCCCATCACCCCATTTCCCCATCACCCCACACCCCACACCCTACACCCCACACCCCACACCCCACACCCCACACCCCACACCCCCACTGAATTACTGCTCACTGACAACTGAAATGGCCGACTCTGAACTACAGCAACAAGTCCAAAGATTACATCGACTGACGGTATGGGGTCGTTGGTTATTCGTGTTGGGTTGTTGGTTAGGGATTGGTTCGGTTAGTTTATGGCTTTTACGCGATGATATAGCCTTAATGCGGCAATATTTTACTTGGACAGCCCTAAGATACGCTTTAGCTTTCAATTACTGGCCTTCTATCGGTCTAGCCTTTTGTGTTGCCATGACAGGAGCAGTGTTAGTCTGGCAAAGTCGCAATATTATTTTAGGACTTTCCCCCAGAGAAAAACTGCGCTTAGAGCAACGGGTGCAGAAAATTCGGGACAAAGGGCCGCATCATCCCCTCTGGCGCTGGATACTAAAAAGCAGGGAAAAAGACTTACAATGATAAGGCTTTGCTGAAAGCTGACGGCTAGAATCCCCACTAGATATAATTCTTTACGCAAAAACTATTGACTTTTGAATCCACTTATGACCGTGACTCCCCAAGCTCCTCCGAAAACTCGCCGCGTGGTTTTTCCCTTCACCGCTATTGTCGGCCAGGAAGAAATGAAATTATCCCTAATGCTCAACGTCATCGACCCCAAAATTGGCGGGGTGATGATTATGGGGGATCGAGGTACGGGAAAATCGACTACAATTAGGGCTTTAGCTGACCTTTTACCAGAAATTGACGTAGTTGCTAACGATCCCTTTAATTCTGACCCCAATGATCCCGATTTAATGAGCGATGAGGTGCGGCAAAAGGTGGATGAAGCCATCCCCTTGACCATTGCCAAGAAAAAAGTCACTATGGTAGATTTGCCCCTCGGTGCAACGGAGGATCGGGTCTGTGGCACGATTGACATCGAAAAGGCCCTGTCAGAAGGGGTAAAAGCTTTTGAACCGGGTTTGCTGGCCAAAGCTAACCGCGGCATTCTCTATGTGGATGAAGTCAATTTACTTGACGATCACCTCGTCGATGTGCTATTGGATTCGGCCGCTAGTGGTTGGAATACGGTGGAACGGGAAGGAATTTCCATCCGTCATCCGGCCCGGTTTGTTTTGGTGGGATCAGGCAACCCAGAAGAGGGAGAATTGCGCCCACAACTGCTCGATCGCTTCGGAATGCACGCCGAGATTCACACCGTCAAAGAACCACCTCTACGGGTCAAAATCGTGGAACAGCGTGCGGAATTTGATGGCAATCCTATCTCGTTTTTAGAGAAATATAACTTAGAACAGGAAGAACTGCAAAGAAAGCTAGTGGAGGCCCAGAATCTTTTGCCTTCTGTGGAGCTTGATTATGATCTGCGGGTGAAAATTTCCGAGGTTTGTTCCGAGTTAGACGTGGATGGATTGCGCGGCGATATCGTTACCAATCGCGCCGCTAAAGCTCTGGCCGCTTTGGAAGGACGGACCACTGTGACGGTAGATGATATCCGTCGAGTAATTGTTCTCTGTTTACGTCACCGTTTGCGGAAAGATCCCCTAGAATCGATCGATTCTGGTTATAAAGTCTTGAAAGCTTTTAATCGCGTCTTTGGATTAGAGGAAAATTCCTAAATCTAATTCACCCTCTCCCCGAAGAGAGGGTTTTTGACTGGATTTAGAGATGAAGGCCAAAAAGGGCTAGATGTGGCCAAATAAGCTAGAATTTTATCGATCGCTGTTATTCTCTGGGGGAATGTCCATGTGGGTTGAAAGTATAAAACTCGAAAACATTAAATGCTTCCAGAATCAAGAGATTAAATTTATTAGTAATCCCAAGAATCAACGTCATTGGCGTGCTAAACCTTGTCATTGGATCACTTTATTAGGAGAAAATGGAGTAGGAAAAAGCACGATTTTACAGGCTTTAGCTTTGCTGCTCGCCGGACCAGAAGCAGCCAAAGAATTATTACCACGTCCGACTGGTTGGATATGTAATCCCAAGACACCGGGTAAATTAACCGCAGTGCTTCATCAAGAAGATGGGGATGCGGGAAAATTTGGTATAGATAAAACTCGAAAAACTTTTGCTTATTCCTATTTTGTTACAGGCAAGGAAAGGTTAGAGTTAGGAGGCAGTAAGGACAAACAAACCTATACAGAACCAGCATTAATCGAAGAAAATACTAAAATTTTAAGTTGGTTGCGAGCCAATGCTTTTGCCTCCGATAGTCATGGTTGGTTTGCCGTCGGTTATGGAGCTTTCCGTCGTTTGACACGAGTGAGTCAAGTGATTATTCCTAGTCTTGAACCCCAGCAACGCTCTAGCAACTTTTTCAGCCAATTTAATGAGGATACATCTTTAAGTTCTTTTGAGAGATGGATGGTGCATTTAGATTATCGAATAGCCAAAAATCCTGAAGATAGTCAAGCCAAACAAATGAAAAAAATCGGCGAAGAAGCAATTACTAAACTGTTACCCGGTAATGTAGAAATTGCTGAAGTAACTCCCGATGGCTTGATTCAGTTTCTAGTTAACGGTCAAAAAGTTCCAACCATTAGTTTATCCGATGGTTTTCGGAGTATGATTGCTTTAGCTGGGGATTTAATTTGGCGATTATTACAATCCTTCCCCAATCTAGATAACCTCACAGAGGCTTCTGGAGTCGTCTTAATCGATGAGTTAGATATTCATTTACATCCTTCTTGGCAAAGGGAAATTGCTGGATGGTTACAGGAAGTTTTTCCCAACCTTCAATTCTTTGTCGCTACTCATAGTCCTTTAATCGCTGCCGGTGCGGGGGAAAAGTCTTTAACCCTACGAATCGATCTGGTAGAGGGTGAATCACAGATTGTAGAAATTCCTTATTTAGAATTAGCGGCTAATGTTGATCGTACTTTAACAAGTGCTGCTTTTGGTTTGAAATCAACCTTTCCCACTGAGACAGAAAATAAAATTAAGCGTTACCACCAACTAAATCGTAAAAATAAAAATCTGGCAGCAGAAGAAAAGGAAGAATATGAACAACTGTCATTATTTGTTCAAGACGTTAAACCCTTTAGCGAAATTAGTCAACCTAATAGTTTAGAATCCAGAATTGATGCCTTACTAGAGGAGCGTTTATCTTGATTGCTGTCACGAGAATATCAAAGCCACCCGTATTAGCTAAAAATGCCGCTCGTTGGCTAGAGGCTTTAGAATCAATAAAATCAAACAACAAGGCAACTAAAGCTGACATTAACAAAGCACAAAATAAATACAGTCATCCGCAAGTTAAAGAAGCATTAGTTAAAATGTTTAATGGGAAATGCGCTTACTGTGAAAGTAAGACTACAGTGGGAGCTTACGGAGCGATCAAACATTTTTATCCAAAAAGCCAGTATCCTAATCTGACTTTTACTTGGGAGAATTTACTGCTTTCTTGTGATAAATGTAATGATGCCAATCACAAAGGCACAAATTTTCCTCTCGATGATATCACAGGAAATCCTCTGTTAATAGACCCCACGGATGGAGTAACCGATCCGAATACACATCTTGAATTTGTTTGGGATGGAATGGCAAAATTGGCCAGTGTTTATGGTCGGGATAGGCGTGGTCAAATTGTTGAAGATTTGTTCGATCTCAATGGTATGCGTGGACGAAAAGAATTAATCAACCATCGTAGTCAATATATTAAAAGGTTGTTAGCATTATTACGTTTAGCAAAACAAGGAGACTCGGAGGCTTTATCTTTACTGCAAGAAGCTTGTCAACCGGGAGCGGAATATTATGCTTTTGCTAGTATTTATATACTGCCTCATTTGCCTCCCTAAAATTAAGGGTAATTCTTATCTACGGTCTGAAAAACAAAATTTATCGCTTATTATTCTCACCTTACTTGCTATTTATGTCTCGTCCTGTTGTTTATTTCGCCATTACTAATCATGGTTTTGGCCACGCTGTCCGCACTGCTTCGGTGGTAGCTAATATTATTGAACTTAATCCCGAAATTTTGCCGATATTAGTCACCACTGCTCCGCGCTGGTTATTAGATTCCTACATATCCGGAGAATATATTCAAAGACATCGGGGGTTTGATGTGGGGGTAATCCAATCGGATAGTTTAACGATGGATAAATTAGCTACTAAAGAAAAATTAGAACAAATAATTGCTCAATCAAGGGCAATTATTGCCAGTGAAGTTAATTTTATTAAAACTAATCGTGTGGGTTTAGTTGTAGCCGATTTACCGCCTTTAGCGGCACTAATTGCCAAAAGTGCGGGGCTTCCTTGTTGGATGATTGGTAACTTTGGTTGGGATTTTATCTATCGTGATTGGGGTGAAGAATTTGCCAGTATTAGTGATTGGATTAGTCGTTGTTATAATCAATGCGATCGCTTATTTAAACTGCCTTTAGCAGAAGCGATGACAGCATTTCCCCATGTTACCGAGGCAGGTTTAACCGGGGGTACACCCCGCCACAGTGAAGAACAATTACGACAGGAATTTAAGCTAAATACTCCTAAAGAAAAAACTATTTTATTGAGTTTTGGTGGGTTAGGATTAGAAGCAATTCCATATAATAACCTCGCCAGTTTTCCCGATTGGCAATTTATCACTTTTGAAAAAAACGCGCCCGAATTGCCCAATTTAGTCCGCTTACAGGATCAACCATATCGGAGCTATCGTCCTGTCGATTTTATGCCCCTGTGCGATCGAATTATTTCCAAACCGGGATATAGTACCTTTGCCGAGGCTTTAAAATTAGAGGTGCCGATTGTTTCCCTAATTCGAGAAGGTTTCGCCGAATCAGCGATTTTATTGGCTGGAATCCAAGATTATAGTTATCATCAAATCATTAGCAGTGAAGAATTTTTTCAGGGTAATTGGGACTTTTTACGCCAAGCTCCCCAACCGCCAAGATTAAAGGTTAAACTGCCTAAAGATGGTGCAGAATCGATAGCGAGAGCTATTGTAGAATACTTTGAGAGGCATTAACGAAGCCTGCCGACCGCCTGATCTCAACAAGCAATTTAAATTACGAACAGCATTATAGGTTATCAGCCTCGAAATCGTCAAAAACACCGATAAGGGACTTGCGCTTTGATAATGTACCTTTTGGGCGAACGCAGTTCGCCCCTACATTGTGGACAAAATCCGTTACTGTAGGGGCGCAAAGCTTGCGCCCCCCGATCGATTGGGATATTATTCCCACGCAAGTCCCTAACCATTCGGGGAGACAGAAACAAGATCAGGCAGAAAGCCGATACTTGTTACAATAGTTTACAAATCACCCTGCCTTGTCACCGAACTATGTCCGAACAGATGATCTCCCCAGAGACGCAACCCGAAGAAGCGATTACTGTTGAAGTGCAGCCCGTCCATATTCCCGAAGAGCATCGGGAAAATATCGGCCCCATGGATGACAACGTAGCCGAGAGTTGGCGCTACAATCCCGAAGTTATTAACGACTATTACCGTCGGCGACCTCTAGACGTTTTGGGGAGATTAATCGAAATTGCCCTACCGGTTTTATCTTTTGTCATCGGTATCTGGTCGGATAAACTGCGGGGAAAATCGCCAAAAAATGAAATTAGACGGGCCGTACAATTGCGGGAAATGTTGACCAAATTGGGACCAACCTATATTAAAATCGGTCAAGCTCTCTCTACCCGGCCTGATTTAGTACCGCCTTTATATTTAGAAGAATTAACCACTCTCCAGGATCAAATTCCCTCTTTTCCTAATGAAATTGCCTATCGTTTTATCGAAGAAGAATTAGGTTATTCTCCTGAAGAAATTTATACAGAATTATCCCCCAATCCCATAGCGGCCGCTTCCCTAGGACAAGTTTACAAAGGTAAATTAAAAACCGGAGAGACAGTCGCCGTTAAAGTACAGCGTCCCGATTTGATTCGCTGTATAACTTTAGATGTGTATATCATGCGTAGTTTGGCGAGTTGGGCGAAAATTAATGTTAAAAGACTTCGCTCCGATTTAGTGGCAATTACCGACGAATTAGCCAGTCGTATTTTTGAAGAAATTAATTATCTGCACGAGGGACAAAACGCCGAAAAATTCGCTCAACTTTATGGTCATATTGCCGAAATTTACATCCCCAAAATCTACTGGAAATATACCGGGCGACGGGTTTTAACCATGGAGTGGGTGGACGGCACAAAATTAACTAATATCAAAGAAATTCAGGCCCAGGGTATTGATGCCACCCACTTAGTTAATGTGGGGGTGCAGTGTTCTTTGCGTCAATTACTTGAACACGGATTTTTCCATGCGGATCCCCATCCGGGTAATTTATTAGCGACTCCCGACGGTAAATTAGCTTATCTTGATTTCGGCATGATGAGCAATATTGAACCCTATCAACGCTACGGTTTAATCGAAGCGGTGGTGCATTTAGTCAACCGGGATTTTGAGTCTTTGGCCAAGGATTATGTTAAATTAGACTTCCTGTCACCAACCACCAATTTAGAGCCAATTGTTCCCGCTTTTTCGGAAGTTTTCGGTAATGCTTTAGGGGCGAGTGTGGCAGAATTAAACTTTAAAAGTATCACCGATAAAATGTCGGCGATGATGTATGAGTTTCCCTTTCGAGTTCCTGCCTATTATGCCCTGATTATTCGCTCGATGGTGACTTTAGAGGGAATAGCAATCGGCATCGATCCTAATTTTAAGGTACTGAGTAAAGCCTATCCTTATATTGCTAAACGTCTGCTCACCGATCCTTCCACGGAGTTGCGAGATTCCCTGCGGGATTTATTGTTTAAAGACGGTACTTTTCGCTGGAATCGTTTAGAAAATCTCCTGCGTAATGCTAAAGATTCTAATGATTTTAACTTCGAGAAAGTCAGCGAACAAGCGTTAGATTTTCTTCTGTCAGACAGGGGTATATTTATCCGCGAAAAATTAGTGAATGAGTTAGTAAATACCCTCGATAATTTTGGCCGTCGCACTTGGTTTAATCTCACGGTTAATTTCCGGCAACAGGTGGGTTTAGCGGTGCAAGAAACTCCCCCAGAATTGTTGGGTGATGCTAAGAGTTTTGAGCATCTTCGCAACATCTTTAGTATTTTACAGGAAACAAAAGGATTCGATGCCATGGCTATGGTGCCAGTGATGACGAAACTAATCGCTAAACCGGAAACCCAACAGATGGGACAAAAAATTGCTGAAGGTTTGCTACAAAAATCCCTAGCGCGTTTAATTCGTTACTTAGTTCTCGAATTTGATAGACCAAATCATCAGCAAAATGGAGAATTATCGAAAGCTTTACCCGCTGCTGATTAACCTCTGTCAGTTCCACCGACTGCTCAAAATCTGAGCATTTCCCACAATAAATGCCGTGAAATAAATTTCACGGCTACGATAAAAACGCTAAACTGTTTTTAAAGTTTTTTTATCCTAACTGGTTAACGGGGTTGAAAGGTGACTTGTAAACCGTCGCGAGGATGGGGAGTGGGGATAGTGGTGAGGGTGAGATCTTGATTAGGGAGTAATTGCCAATCGTATTTTTCTACTAAACGGACGGCTAAAATTTTCATCTCTAAACGAGCGAATTCTTTGCCAATACATTCGCGCAATCCCGCACCAAAGGGGATATATCCGTAGGGTTTTTCCTCGGCTAAAAAGCGATCGGGATCGAAGGTTTCAGGATGGGAATAAATATTATTATCTTTATGGGTATTGCTGATTTGATACTGCACTACCCATCCTTTCGGCAAATGATAACCGTTAAATTGACAGTCTTCTATTACCCGACGGAATCCTCCTCCCACGGGGGGAGTAAAACGTAAAACTTCCTTTAAAACGCGATCTAAATAGGTCATCTGTTTGAGGGTATCGACGCTTAAAGGAGTGGATAGATCAAAATTAGTTATTTCCTCCAAGACAAGCTGAAAAATATCGGGATGCAGTGCCATTTGTAGGCAGAAAGTGGCGATAGCGGAGGTTAAAGTTTCATGACCGGCAAAGAGTAATAATAGCACTTGATCCTTTAATTCCGCTAAGGATAAACTTTCACCGTTTTCGTCTTTAGCTTGTAAAAGGATAGCCAGAGCATCCTGGCCTAAGTCATCATTTTTTTGTCTTTCTAAAATGATAGTTTCGATCGCTTGCAGTAATTCTTCTCGACAGCGTAATGCTTTGCCGAAAGCTGTCCAGGGAAGGGGAAGGGGAAGGGTAAATAGTCCCGCACACCAAGTATCAAAAACTTCTCCTAATTTGGTGGCAGAACCCTGGTCAAGACCGATAAATAATTTACAGGCGATATCGAGAGTATAGTTTCTTAATTCAGGATACCATGACAGGGTTTTTGCGGTTTGCCAACGCTCTAAATAGTGATCGGTAATTGTTTCTACCGTAGGGATATAACTTGCTAGGGACCGGGGTTGAAAAGCTTGATAGATTAAACGACGACGGGAAGCGTGAACATCTCCCGTATGCACCGCTAAAGATGCGCTACCTAGGAGAGTTTTGGTACTTTTAGGCCAAGTTGCCGCAAAGTATTTATTCTCGTTGCTGAGGAGAAACCGGTTAGCTTCGGCACCGGATAAAATAATCGTGGGACTGCCAAAAATATGAGTACGGAAAAGTTGACCATATTTATTATGACGTTTACTGGCAAAATCCCCATCGGTCAAAAAAGCGATTGTTTCTCCTAATAGGGGTAATCCGAAACTGCCGGGGGGTAAGGGTAGATCTTTGCTTATAGTCATCGCTGCCTCTAGGGTAAAACTAATCAGTTGCCGTCGATTAACTCTGTTTATTCTAACCTAAAGCACCGGCGAATTCACCTCCTGATCTAGCCTGACAATTAGCGATCGCACTTGACCAAGGCAAGTATCTAAGTAGGGAGGCACAATTATTTGTAGGATGGGTTAGCGGTAGCGTAACATAATCGGGCGTTGGGTTTCATGCTTCAACCCAACCTACGTTCATCTTAATATTTAATTCCACCCACCTACTTAGGCAAAATTAATCACAGATATCGCCAGTCAGTTAACAGCGAGAATTGCCGCCAATTGACATTTTTTAAGATCACCGCCATAATTAGCCATTGCTAATAATAACTCGCGGCAAACGATGCTTAAAACCGCAGAGAATTTCCCAGGATATCGTACCTAAATCCCGCGCCCAATCGTCGGCGGTGATGCACTGTGGGCCGTCTTTACCGATAAGGGTGACGATTTCCCCTGTTTTTACCTCTGGAATCTCGCTCACGTCAATCATTAACTGATCCATGGTTATCGCGCCGATTTGGGGTACTAAACGTCCTCTCAGGGATACTTTTAAACGATTGGAGAGATTGCGGGGAATTCCATCAGCGTAACCGATACCGACCACAGCAATACGGGTGTCTTTTGCCGCTATGTACTGATGACCATAACTCACCCCGGAGCCAGCGGCAATGGTTTTGACTTGGGCAATGCGTGCTTTTACTTGCAGCACCGGTTGCAAAGGAACTTTATCGGTGAGATGATCGGCAGGATAAAGACCGTAGAGAGCTAATCCGACTCTAACTCGATCGTAGTGCAGAGATCGATCGCTTAGGGTAGCGGCAGAGTTGGCTAAATGCAGACAGGGGGGATGATAACCTTTTGATCTTAACTCGGCGATCGCTTGTTGGAATCTTTGCCGTTGTAACTGCATGATTTCGGGATTGGGATCGTCAGCCGTGGCAAAATGCGAGTATATACTGGCAATTTTCAGGTTAGGAGCCTCTAAAACCTGTTCGACGAATTTGGTGCCGTTGTGCCATTGTGTACCTAAGCGAGACATCCCCGTATCTAGTTTGATATGAACCGGCAGCCGCTGCTCTAAGCGTCTCATAACGGCGGCAAAAATCTGCACCTGTTCGATTTGCACCAGGGTGGGTTGCAATTGCCAATGGGCTAAGGCTGCCACTTCTTCTGGGGTATTGACTGCCCCTAAAATCATAATTGGGGCAACGATTCCCGCTTCCCGTAGTTCGATACCTTCCCCGATAGTTGCGATGGCTAAAGATTGCGCTCCAGCTTCTAAAACGCTGTTAGCCACTTTAACTGCCCCATGTCCGTAAGCATCGGCTTTAATTACCGCCATTAATTCCGTTTTTGGGGCTAATAAGGCCTTGACTTTTCGCACGTTTTGTTGTAAGGCCGATCGATCAATCTCTACCCAAGCACGATAGCGAATTACTTCCGACAATTGATAATCATGACGGTTTTTGGGCGGATTGATAATTTTTGGTTCGATGCTAAACGTCACTCGCTCACTCCTTTGCACACATAACCCAATTTATAGCAAAAGAAAACCGAGAGGGCTAGGAAAAAAGCCTGAAACTCCTCTGGATTTCCTCCTTTTTCCCTGTGGAATCTGGGTTTTAAGATGAATGGGATGTTAGGAAGTTCCCGAAAAAATTAGCAGTTAGGGTTATAAAGGCTAGAAACTAAGTACCTAAAAGCTTTTAGCTTAACCAATTAGGTTTTAGATTCGATCGAGTGACAAGAAAGTGGCGAAGTTTTCAGCTAACACTATCTCAGTGGTTGGACAGAAGTGAAGTTAACTATAGGGTAAGGAATACCAAAAAGCCTAGACTTAAGATAAAATTATATCCAAGCCAGATGCAGTATAGGAGTTTACCAAATGTCTAACGAAACTGTTACTTATTCCCTAGAAGCTGTCCTCACAAGGATTGAGGGGAAGATCGATAAGATTGATGAGCGCTTAACCAAAGTAGAAATAGGATTAACCGATCTCAAAGGGGATATTAAAGTATTAGACGAGAAAATCGAAGGCATCGACAATCGGCTAATATCGGTAGAGGGAACCCAAAAAAATCAGGTCTGGACATTGATTATCCTTTTGGGAATTAACCGCTCCTGAAAGAAAATTTTCTTAAAGCCTAGACTTGAGATAAAATTATATCCAAGCCAGATGCAGTATAGGAGTTTACCAAATGTCTAACGAAACTGTTACTTATTCCCTTGATGTCGTCCTTAAAGAAATTAAAGATAGTATCAAGGAAGTTAGTCAAAAATTCGATAAAATTGATGAGCGCTTGACAAAAGTAGAAATAGGAATAGCCGATATCAAAGGGGATATTAAAGTATTAGACGAGAAAATCGAAGGCATCGACAATCGGCTAATATCGGTAGAGGGAACCCAAAAAAATCAGGTCTGGACATTGATTATCCTTTTGGGAAGTTAACCGCTCCTGAAAGAAAATTTTCTTAAAGCCTAGACTTAAGATAAAATTATATCCAACCAGATGCAGTATAGGAGTTTACCAAATGTCTAACGAAACTGTTACTTATTCCCTTGATGTCGTCCTCAAAGAAATTAAAGACAGTATCAAGGAAGTTAGCCAGAAATTCGATAAGATTGATGAACGGTTTGATCGATTAGATAATCGCTTAACAAAACTTGAGATAGGACAAGCAGATATCAAAGGAGATATTAAAGTTTTAGACGAGAAAATCGAAGGCATCGACAATCGGCTAAAATCAGTGGAAGGAACCCAAAAAAATCAGGTCTGGACATTAATCATCCTTTTGGGGAGTGCCATTGTTACGGCCGGTTGGAAAGTATTTTTTTCCAGTAATATCTGAGTTGTCTAATCCTCAACAAAACTATAGTTAAACCAACACAAAAAGATAAAACCTTGTTTCTGGTTGACCGGATTTCCTAAGTGGGTGGGTGGAATTAAATATAAGATGAACGTAGGTTGGGTTGAAGCATGAAACCCAACGCCTGCATGGGTTACGCTACCGCTAACCCATCCTACAAATAATTTTGCTTCTTTCTGGTTGACCATATTTTCTAATTGCTTACTTGCCAATACAAAAACGGCTAAAAATGCGATCAAGTACCGATTCAGTTACTTCTTCGCCGGTAATTTCTCCTAAAGCTTGAATGGCAGTACGCAGATCGATCGACCAAAAATCAAAAGGTAAATTTTGGTCAATTGTTTTTTTGACCTGTTCCAAAGCAATTTTCGCCCTAGTTAAAGCGGCCGCTTGTCGTTGATTAATGGCTAAATCCAAATTAGCCGCCTGTAATTCTTGATTTTGGACAGCATTAATAATACTTTTTTCTAAGTCTTCAATACCCTGATTTTGGACGGCGGATAGCTTGACAACTCGCTCAATTTCTGCTGGGTAAATTACCGTTTCTGGATTAACCAAATCAATTTTATTAATCACTAAAATTAATCGGCGATCGCTGACAGAGCGATAAATTTCCTCGTCCTCCTGGGTCCATCCTGACTCTGCGGAGACGGTTAAGAGAACTAAATCAGCAGACCGGGCCGTTTGACGGGAACGTTCCACCCCAATTTGTTCGACTCGATCGCTGGCCGAGCGAATTCCTGCCGTATCGAGGACTTGTACAGGAATTCCCGCCACAACTAGCTGAGATTCGACGATATCGCGGGTAGTGCCGGGTAAATCGGTGACAATCGCTCGATCGCTCCGACTCCAAGCATTTAACAAACTGGATTTCCCCACATTCGGCCGTCCCACGATCGCCACTTTTAGACCACTACGCAGCAATTCCCCGCGCTCGGCGGTAGCTAAAATTAAATTTACTTGACAAAAAACCTGTTCTATGCTATGGAGAACCGCCTCGTGATCCAAGGGTGGTAAATCCTCTTCAAAGTCAATACGGGCCTCAATTTCAGCCAAAATATCGAGACAGGTGGCGCGCAAATGGCGGATCGGTTGCGCGAGTTTCCCCTGTAAACCGGCGAGGGCAAATTGTGCCGCTTGGGGAGAACGCGCCCCAACGAGATCGACGACGCTTTCGGCTTGAGTTAGGTCAATTCTGCCGTTAAGAAAGGCACGCAGGCTAAATTCCCCCGCTTGGGCCAAACGCGCCCCATTTTCTAGACATAACTGTAACACCTGTTGTACGGGCATAATGCCGCCATGACAGTGAAATTCCACCACATCCTCGCGGGTGAAAGAGCGGGGCGCTAACATGAGCAACAGCAAAGCTTCATCGATAATTGCCCGACTTTGGGGGTGCCGGATATAACCATAGAGAAGACGATGACTTTGCCATTTTTGACGATTGCGGGTATAAAAAAGCCGACGAGCGATCGCCACTGCCTCACTACCGGATAAACGGACAATACCGATACTACCCTGTTCCGGAACGATCGCCGTAGCGATGGCGGCGATCGTATCCCCTGTGTTTAACATCTCTTAATCACCCCTTGCTAAAATTGAAGTCGGTATCAATTTTGTCAGCATTTATGCCCGAAAATATGCGCTCACGGTCATTAAAAGCGAGAAAAAGCCGCAAATATTCGAGTAATCGCTTACTGCGATTTTTGCGCTATTGGTATATTCGCTTAATGCGATTACAAGGACATCCTAGGGAAATTGCCAGGGGTTTTGCCTTGGGAGTTTTTTCGGGATTTTTCCCGTGGATGGGCCTTCAAATCATCGTCGCTATCTTTTTAGCCACCCTATTTCGCGCCAACAAGATCGCGGCTGCTGCCGGTACTTATATCAGCAATCCCTTGACCGATCTGCCAATTTTCCTGTTTAATTATAAATTAGGAGAGTTTATTCTTGGTCAAAGCGGGCGATCGAATCTGGGCGACATTTTTCAAACTAATCAAAGCTTCACCGAAAAGTTAGCTAGTTCTGGCGGCCAATTTCTTTTAACCCTGTTTTTTGGTTGCTTACTATCAGCGACGGTATTTGCTACGATAACCTATTTTGTTAGCTATCGCCTAGTTCATCAACGGTATCACCGGCGACAAACAGGGAGAAAACGCTGATAAATCGTCACCGTTCAGAGGGGGACGAAATCTGGTAATCTAAGGGGCATGGATGAGAAGCACCTACGGTAATCCCATAATAAGTCTAAACTGTGATTTGAATGATTGAATGAATACTATGATTGTGTTGTATTCAGCAAGCATTCATCAATGATCAATCATAGTCCATCCCATAGTCACATAATAAGTCTAAACTGTGATTTGAATGATTGAATGAATACTATGATTGTGTTGTATTCAGCAAGCATTCATCAATGATCAATCATAGTCCATCCCATAGTCAAATTGATCGCAGTTAAGACGATGGATGTGACTGTCGCATCATTTGTGTATTGAGATGCTCTTTACTTAATGTATTGCCATACAATACTTTTGTCATTTAATCAGTAGGAAGCAGGTCTGAAATTATATTTAAAAAATCTCTCACTTGTGCAATGAAAGGAAGAACTTGTAATTCATCAAAATCTGCAAAGTCTGTATAATCTGCTTCGAGACGGTATTCAAACAATTCGTTATAAACTGCACCAAAGTCTTTTGAAATAATTTCGCTACGGATGTAGTTTTTGTTGAAGAGACTACGGACACCTGTATGTTTTGGAGATGAGAGATTATCATAAGCAAGTAAAGCCGTAACAGCATAAAAGCAACTATAGTATAGACGATTGATACAACTATTCCATCTTGCACCATCAGCAAGAGAACAAGCATCTTGATAAGCTTCCTCTACACGATTTAAACGATACCTAATTAGTTGATCGTGAAGGGAATTTTTACTCATAGCATAATAGCTTCTTTGTTAACTGATTCCCAGAAAGGAGTAGTTTGTAATAAGGGATGTTCCCATTGATTTTTGCCGCGAACAATGGTACAAATAACCTCTTCTGTTTCCCATTCGATTTCATAAATTTGACGACGGATTTGAGATGTGCGAGTAGGGTTAGTGATCCCATCAACTAACACTAATATATCCCAATCAGAGTCTGGTTGAGCATCGTTTCGCGCCCGTGAACCATAAAGAAATATTTGCGCTTGTGGTTCGATCGCTTGTACTGCTTGTTTAATTTTATTGAGTAATAGTTGTTTGTCCATGATTTTTTATTACCTTTTTGTACTGCAAAACAATATTAACAATATAGTCCATCCCATAATCCCATAATAAGTCTAAACTGTGATTGAAATGATTGAATGAATACTATGATTGTGTTGTATTCAGCAAGTCTTCATCAATGATCAATTATAGTCCATCCCATAATCCCATCAATCACAGTTAAGACGATGGATGTTGCTGTTGTCGCATCATTTGTAAACTTTTCCGAATTTGAACAATAGTAGAGTGATTTTTCCTAATAGTCGTTGACTCCATTTTATAGTAGTTCTATTTTTTAAAAAAGAATAATAAAACCTTCTTGGGTAAAGTGCTTGTCATGGGTAAGCACTTCAAAAATATCCATTTGTTGCATAATTATCATTGATATGCAGTCTGTAATACTATAACCTTTGTCTGACCGTTGTTTATATAATTCAAAACCTAATTGACGTAATTCTGGTGTATAGGAAATAACTTGTATTGTTTTTTCCCGTAGCATTTGCGTACACATTAAGAGTGCTTTCTGTCTCATAATAGTTCCTCTACATGAAGCATAGTTCAGTATCTCATCAATAATGCCATCCGTTGTTATTAGTTGATCATTGATACAATTATGAGCATAGTTGAGTGCGATTTGATGCCAGTCATCTTTGGGGTTGAGTAAAGCGATCCAATAAAAGGTGTCGGCAAAAATTTGCTTCATGGTTAATGTTTAGGAGTACCGTAGATGTAATGATCATGTTGCTCTGCACTATCGGTTGGTAAGGTATCTAAAACTTCTTGAGGAATATCAGCAGTGAGTTCTTCGATAAATCGCGCGAAAGGTTTAGATTGTTCTTGCGATCGATGATGTTTGATTTTGGCTAACAATAAAAAGTCAAAAACTTCTTCTATTACCTCATCGGATACTGTTTCAATTTCATGAATTAGTTGTTCTTTAATGGTCATAATTTTACCTTTGTAAGTTCTTCAACTATAGCCTATATCAGTTATCAGTGATTAATTCAATTATAGTCCATCCCATAATCCCATCAATCACAGTTAAGACGATGGATGTTGCTGTTGTCGCATCATTTGTAAGTTTTCCCGAATCTTAACAGTAGTAGGATGATTCTCCCCTAAAGCTTGCTCGGCTATGTCTAAAGCTTGCTGGTAGAGTGGTTCAGCTTCCGCGTACCTTCCTTGGGATTGGTAGAGTTTTGCTAAATTATTAAGATTTTCAGTGATATTGGGATAGTTATCGCCTTCAAAAATTTCTGGACAGTATTTTTTTTGATTTGCCAGAAATTCCTGTGAGGTAACTTCAGTAAAATCTTGGTGGATAATATTGCGAAATTCTTTAGGATCTAGCATGGTTAATTTTCTCCTTCTATTTAATTAACTTTTCATACTCATCATGAGAACCAATCCAAAACCAGTAATAATCTTCAACTTTTTTCAATGCTAAAGCTCTATAATTCTCAGTTATTCGGACTGACCAAACATTTTTCCCTACTTTCTTGAAATGTAATGATCGATGGAAAACATTACTAATCCAGAGACGATAGGCTTTTTTTGCCTGTTGCTTAATGTAGGGAGATAAGTTGGCATAACATTGCCAAAAATCAGGAGTTGTTAAGGATTTCATCTAAAGGCTTAACTTGATTGTTACTGATATCATTGTTGACTTTTTGTAATAGTCGATCGAGTTTCCCTGATTCGATATCGTTTTTTATCTGTTTGTCCCAACTATCATCAAGATAGTCTTGTAACCAAGCTGATAATTGATGGATTTCTTCGTCAGGCAACTGGAGAATCGCGGATTCAATATCTTTGAGTGTAGTCATGATTGTTTGGTTGATTGAAGGTGATTGTATTATTTTATATTGTTGTATTATCGGATGGGTTAATAACCCATCCTACGGGAGCGACTCTAAGTTTTCCCGAATCTTAACAGTATTAGGATGATTCTCCCCTAAAGCTTGCTCTGCAATTGCTAAAGCTTGTAAAAAGAGAGGTTCAGCTTCTTCGTACTTTCCTTGAGAATTGTACAATTTTGCTAAATTGTTGAGGGAATTAGCAACATAGGGATGATTCTCCCCTAATAATCGTTTCCTCAATTCTAAAGCTTGTAAATAGAGAGGTTCCGCTTCTTCGTACTTTCCTTGAGAATAGTACAAGAATCCTAAACCATTGAGGGAATCAGCTACATAGGGATGATTCTCCCCTAATAGTCGTTTCCTCAATTCTAAAGCTTGTAAATAAAGGGGTTCAGCTTCCTCATACCTTCCTTGGGATGAGTACAAGTTTGCTAAATTGTTAAGGGAAGTAGCAACATAGGGATGATTCTCCCCTAATAGTCGTTGCCTCAATTCTAATGCTTGTAAATAGAGAGGTTCTGCTTCTTCGTACCTTCCTTGGAAATAGTACAATGCTGCTAAATTGTTGAGAGATTGTGCAACATCGGGATGATTCTCCCCTAATAGTCGTTTCCTCAATTCTAAAGCTTGTAAATACAGAGGTTCAGCTTCTTCGTATTTTCCTTGGTGTTCGTATAGGAATGCTAAATTGTTGAGGGAATCAGCAACATCGGGATGTTTCTCTCCCAAGCGGCAGCGAGCTACTTCCAGACATTGCTTAAACCAAGGTTCAGCTTGTTTGTAGAATCCTTGCCCGTCATAGAAATACCCCAATCCTTGAAAAGACGGGATTAAATCCTCATCCTCCAACCATTGTTCTAACTCTGTCGCTGACTCCGCAATATGGGGAATAGATAGGGCGACGGCTTCCACTTGCTCCTTGGTGGGAGTCTCAGGAATAGTCTTTGCCTCCTCAACCATACCCCGACAAAAGGAGCGTTTCAACTCATCTCCATCCTCTCGCAGTGCCAACTTAGCTTGAAAAAACTGTCGCACCAACGGATGAAACTGATAAACTTCTCCCTCTACCGCTTGCAACAGATGAAGGTTAAGTAATTGCTCCTCTCTAATATCTTCCAACTCCTCCTCATCTTCAGCCGACAAACACCGCTCTATCACCAACCGCCAAGGAATAGGAGCCAAAGCAAAGAGACTGAGAAAACAGCCTAAATCCCGCGCTGGTTGATTCAACCCCTCCCAACTCACCTCAAAAGCTGCCTCTACCCCTCTTTGCGCCGTCATATCTCCCGAAGGATTCTGCAAAGCAGACAACTGTAAACCCTTATCTATCAACTGCTGCTGCATCCTCGCCAATGTCCAATTAGTACGCCGCTTGAGGAAACGCCCCACCAATTCCAACCCTAAAGGCAAATACCCCAACCACGCACATAACCCCTTCCCTACCTCTAATTCAGCTTGCAGACGCGACGCACCAATCAGAGATTCCAGTAAAGCAAGGGCGGCTGATTCGCTTAAAACGGGTAAGCGCAACTGCTCAAAAGATGCCGCCAGCCAATGTTGCCGAGTCGTAATCAATACCTTAAAGCGTTGTTCTTGGGGAGGCAAATAATCTTGGATTTCCTCATACTGATGCACATCATCTAAAATTAGCAGTACATCCCCCGGCGGTTGCCATCTCGCCCAACAATAATCCAATTGCCCCCGCAAATTCAAATCTTCCGGGGGAAACAAACCCAACAGCGACTTAGCAAAATTTAATAGTTGTACCCCCACCGTTTCCGCTTGCACCCCTATCCAACAAATACCGCCGGGATAAGTCGATTTTTTCTTATGATGTAGGGCATACTGGAGTGCTAATTCTGTTTTACCGACTCCTGCCATTCCCGTAACGACGGCGGTAATCGCAATTCTTTCTTGTTGCTGTAACTGGTGGTGCAGTTGTACCATTGCATCTTCACGCCCCACAAAATTAACCGCCCCAGTACGCGCCTTGGCTAAATTATGGGGAACTTCTGCCCCCGGATAATCCACTCGCTGCGGCGTAATACGTTCAGCAGGGGGAAGACTGACTCCCGGAAAGCCCGGTGCTTGCGTCGGTTTTGCCCTCTCCTGCAATGCGGCTAAAACGACATCCTTCGCCTCAGCTTCCGAAAGATTAACCACGTCTGCATAAACAATCTGTTGCCACAGCCCCTTAATTTCGCATTCTGAGACACGAATGGGGATTAAAGTTCTTTTTTGACCTGTGGGATCTTGAGCGAAAGCTGCCGCCCATTCTGGATGGGTATAGAGCGCATTTAAGTAGTTACTGGAGAGAACAGCGAGCGTTTTTTCAGCTTGAACAGTCGCATTCTGCATTTCTAAAACAAAATTACTGCCGGGGCGAAAATCCCAAGCTTGAATAATGACAGAATAACCCGCTTCTTCGAGTATCCACGCAATCCATTCTGCCCACTGCTTATCACGCCCATTATAGCTGACAAAAAATTGCTTCTTCATCTGTTCTATCATTGATACATCTCTCCTAGCGAGGGGATGGAACGAACCACAAAGACACAGAGGACACAAAGATCGATCATAATGTAAGTTAAACTGATCACACAGAACCTATAAGATTTCGAGAAAAAGCTAAACCTACCAAACCCGAGGCGTAAACTCCGCATCATTTAAAATTATTACATTTTCCCCTGACTGCACCAACACAAACAAACCCTGACGACAAGCGTAACTCGCCACCTCATTGGGAACCACCATCGCTGCCACCGCTCCCAAAGCCTTTACATCTCGAAAACGAGGCATTAGACCTCTTGCATAAATCCGAAAACAAACGATAGAAACAATAATGGGAGGGACTTTCAGTTAATTATTTATTAGTAGTTGATAATCTTCAAAAATGTTGCTGTACAAGGATCG
>VYKR01000012.1_pt1 | contig 48223 bp, 53 predicted proteins | sample 5109561 | NCBI WGS metagenome assembly VYKR01 (sample SAMN12291799, study PRJNA351875) | freshwater metagenome | isolation source: freshwater lake | place: USA: Michigan, Ford Lake | collected 2015-08-15
GACGGTGCCCGCGCCGCCGACGCGCCCGTCGATCGGCCGCGAAATGCCGGCCGGCGCGCGCGCGCTCCTGCCGTCCGTCGACAGTTGACGCTCGACGCGGGTCGAGCGGGCTTCGGCCGTGAGCTGGTCGGCGGCGGAGCCCGCGCGCTCGGCTGCGGGTATCTGCGAAACCGCCCGCGCCGATCCGGATGGCTCGACCAACTGCGACATGCCGACTCCTTCGCGGGCGGGCGTCTGCGCTTGTTCGATCGCCGTGTCCGTGTCCTGCGCGGCGAGCGGTGCCGGAACGGCTGCGGCCATCAGCAAAATGGGAAGCATGGCCCGCATCGGCTTCGGCCTCCTCGCCCGGGTGTCTCGTTCGCGAGCGGCCCTCACCGGCCGCCCGTCTGGGTGACCGATATGGACTGCCCGCCTTCCTGTACAATGCCCAGGTCGGACAAGCCGTTCCCCTGCTGCACCCAGGCGAGCCGGTTGCCAACTCCGCTCTGGACGGCGGTCATGGCGTTGCCGTCGCCCTCCTGCGCCAGCAGCGCGCGATTGTCCTCGCCCGACTGGGAGATCGATAGGCGGTTGTCCGATCCACCCTGCGCCAGCGTCGCGCCGTTGTATAGCGATCCGAGCGTGATCTGGGACGAGGAAAGGACGTTGCCCGATCCGTTCTGGGCGACGTAGAGCGACGACGGGCCGCCGCCCGCCTGGACCGCTCCCGCGCGGTTACCGACGCCGACCTGGGACATGGCTGCGAAGGCCGCGCCCGTTCCACCTTGCGTGACGACCGCCTCGTTCTCGTCGCCGCGCTGGGTCACCTCGGCGCGCGCGCGGGGCGCGGTCTGGGCGACGGCGGCGCGATTGCCCGAGCCGATCTGGGATATGTACGCTCCCCGGCCCTCGAAGGGGGGCGCGTCGATGGCGAGCGCGGCCGATGCCCGACGGACGACCCGCTCGCTCTCCTGCGCGTGCGCGCCCGTGGGCGCGGTGAGGAGAAGGGGGAGGGCGAATAGGGTGGGAAGGACGCGCATTGCCTGGGAACCCTCGAGAGAGACGGCTGACGCTCCTGGGGAGAAGAGCCGGCCGATAGGTACTTAGTTGTTGGCGCCGCCCATGGACGGCGTGCTCTGCGTGACACTGGCGTTGCCGTCCGTGCCCGACTGGATGACATCGGAGGTGTTGCTCTGCCCAAAGGCGGGCACGGCCGCGAACAGCGCGAGCGCAGAGACGGCCGCGAGAATGGTGGTCTTCATGGCAAAGCTACCTTCAGGGTGAAAGGTGCCGGCGCTCCGGGTGGAGCGCCGGCCGGTAGGTGCTTACAAACCGCCCTGCGAAACGGTGGCCGAGTTGCCCGTTCCGTTCTGGTTGACGAACGACTGGTTGTCGGACGTCGACTGAGTAACGGTCGCGTTGTTGCCGGTGCCGAGCTGGTTGAGCTGGCTGAGGCTGTTCGACCCGGACTGGGTGATGTTGGCGACGTTGTCGATGCCGCCCTGGATCACGTCGGCGCGCGAACCATCGGCGGTCTCGGTCTGGGTAACGGACGCCATGTTGCCACTGCTGGGCACCAGCTCGTAGCCGAACTGACCCGGGGTGGTCTGCTCAACTCCTTGGTAGATCGTCACCCGCGACGGGTCGTTCGCTCCGCGAACGCCGGCGGCCTGATTGATGGTGGCGGTCTGGAAGTCGCCGATCTGGATGATGTCGGCCTCCGGCGGCTCATTGCCGAGATAACCGCCCGCAGTCATCTGCCGGCCGCTCTCCATCAGGTTCTCGCCCGACTGCGTGACGGACGAGTTGTTGCCCGAACCGACCTGGTACACGGTCGTCAGATTGTTACGCGCGGAAGAGAGCTGCTGAACGTTCGCGACGTTGTCCTGCACGACGCCGGTGAGGCCGCTGTCCTGCTGGATCTCCTGGGTGATCACCACCGCGTTGCCGGAGCCGGCCTGGTTGACGGTGCCGGAGTTGCGCTCGCCCTGGGCGCGGACGAACGCGTCGTTGCCCGCACCGCTCTGCGTGACGCTGCCAGTGTTCCCGGTGCCTGCCTGACGGATCAAGCTGGTTGAGTCGCCGGCGCCCGCAGTCTGATCAACCGTGGCGGTGTTGCCATTGGCACCCAGCGATGACTCTTCTTCGAACTCGTTAAAGCCCTGGAGCACGCGGCTGCGCGAGTTGGAGGCCTGACCGACGTTGGACGAGTTGTTCGTTCCACGCTGCGTAGTGTTGGCGAAGCCGTTCGACCCACTCTGGTTGATGGTCGATGTCAGCTGGGTGCCGGCCTGGTCGAGCGTGGCCGAATTGTTGTCACCCGCCGTCTGGTTGATCGTCGAGCTGTTGGTGTCGCCGCGCTGAGTGACGGTGGCGTCCGAATTGGTTGACGCCTGGGTGACCGTCGAGTTCTGGTCGTCGCCGTCCTGGTCAACACCGACCGTGCTGTTGTCGCCGCTCTGGCTGATTGACGAGAAGTTGCTGGGAGCTTGAGACCGGCCGCTGTTTGAGCGCTGCAGCGTGGTTGCCGTGTTGGTTGAGCCGCTCTGGGTAATCACCGACTCGTTGTCGCCGTATGGGCCGCCCTGGTCGACATTGGCCGTGTTGCCGGTGCCGCCCTGGTTGACGCGGGCGTTGTTGAAGATCCCGGTCTGCACGACGCCAATCGTGCCGCCCGCGCCCGTCTGGTCGACCTGCGAGTAGCTCAACACCGCGGTGTCGCCCGCGTTGGTGCCGCCCTGCTGCACGGTGGTCGCGTTACCGGTGCCGCCCTGCCGCACGATCGACTCGTTGTTGCGCCGGCTTTCGCCGTTGAAGCTGCGCGAGCCGAAAGTGTTGCTGGTGCCGCGCTGCGTAACGGTGACGTCGCCGTTCGTGCCGCTCTGATTGATAGACGACTCGTCATCCAAGCCGTTCTGCGACGTGATGGCGTCGTTGTCCGATCCGCTCTGGGTGACGCTGGCGATGCCCGCGCGGCCGCCCTGGGTAACGTCGCTTTCGTTGTCGCGGCCGGACTGGCGGATCGTGGCGTCGCTGTCGACACCCGGCTGCTGAACGTCCGACCGGTTGCGGTCGCCGCTTTGCGCCACATCGGCCGAGCTGCCCACGCCTTCCTGGTTAATCGTCGACTCCTGTTCGTTGCCGTCCTGCTGCACCGTCGCGGTGCCGTCGTTGTCCTGGTCGATCGTGGAAGTCGACTCGACACCGTTCTGCGTCACGGTCGCCGTGTTGGCACCGATGACCTGGCGGACAGTCGACTGGTTGCCGCCGCGGTCGGCGGGCGGGGCAACGCCGGTGGGGGCGCCCGTGTTTTGGTTGACCGTTGCGGTGTCGTCATCATTCTGGCTGATGGTGGAGCGGTTGCCCCCGACATTCTGGCCGTCGAAGCCCTGCTGCACGGTCGCGTTGGAGCGATTGCCAGTTTGCGTGATGCCGGACGTATTGCTGCCGCCGAACTGGGTCAGCGAAGCGTCGCTGCCCGAGCCGCCGGTGCCGCTCTGCGTGATCGTTGACGTATTGACGCCCCCGTCCTCGCGGCGGTTCTGGCGCACGGTGGCGCCGTTGCTCGCTCCGGTCTGGTCGACGGTCGAAACGTTGGCGGGCGAGGCGCCGCCGGCGGGGCCGTTCACGGTCTGGCCGACATCGGCAGTGTTGCCGGTCCCGCCCTGGGTGACGGTGGAGTTGCTCTGCGAGAAAGCCGGTGCCGAAATAAACAGCGCGGCCGCGGAAACCGAAAGGAGAAGAGTGCGTTTCATGGTTGTCAGTCCTTCTGCGAGGGGCGATAACCATGCCGTCCCATTCCGGGACCAACATGGTGATAAGCTTACGATCCGTATCTCCGCGCACCTGGCTGCAACCGGGTTCGCGGATTTTTTCCGTCAGCCGCCCGGGGCGCTGCAACGCCCCGCCCGACCGGCCTGGGATTGGTGTTTGCCGGCTCCGTGGACCCCCCAGGCGGGCCCGCCGATCTATCTTTTTCAGGCCGGCGCGGGTTCCGCACCGGCCGAAACTCTTATCGCGTCCCGGTTCGCGATCCGGCCAGGCCGTCGTCGCCCGAGCGGGGCGAGACGTCGCGAGGCCTGATCTTCTCGGGCGCGGCGGCGTCGGCGCGCTGCATCGCGGCCATGAGCGCCGCGGCCGGGATCGTCCCGTCGCGCTCGCGCCGGTAACCGTCCAGCAACGACGCCGCCTTGGCCTTGTCGGCAAAATCCCACAGCTTCAGCTCGACACCCTCCAGCACCAGGCCGTACACCGCCTTTTCGATCGCCTGCTGCAAGGCGACCTGGTCCGGCTCGTTGGTGGTGACGCCCAGCTCGGCCTCGAGCAGCTCCTTGAACCCAACGAACGCGAAGGCATTGGTCCCCAGCGACCGCGACGCGATCGTCTTGGACGCGGTCACGGTGGTCAGCACCTCGCCCGTCCGCACTGACACCGCGCGTAGATAGACCGTGACAGTGTCCTGCCGGTACTCGGTGCGGGCGCTGATTCCCAGGAAGCCCGCGCCCGCGCCGCCCGTCACCGTGTTGGTGTCGTAGCCGACGATCCCGCCCTCCAGCAGCACGCCCGCGAACAGCAGTGCCGGCAGCGCCTGGGCGTTGACGTCCTTCTCGCCCAGGTACCGCTCCCGCATCTCGCGGATGATTTGGCGCTCGTTGAGAAGGTTGCGGAGCGACTCGCGCTCGACGATCGTGAACCATTGGCGACGGCCGGCGTCCTGCAACGCCTTGGCGACGATCGACCCGCCGCCCTGGCTGACCGCGCGCGACAGAGTCTGGCCGGCCTCGCTGGGCTTGAACATGCCCGTCTGGTCGGTGAAGCCGTACACCGCGACCGCCACCGGGCGGGCGGGCGGCGGCAGTTCCTCGAGCGCGCGCTGGGTCCGCGTCTTTGTCGGGTAAACGGCTTCCGTGCGCGTTTCGGGCAGTCCCGCGATGCGGCCGGCCGTGGCGCACCCGGCCAGCGACGCGGCCGCGCTTAGTAAGAGAAGCAGGCGCGAAGTCATGGGACGGTGATGAAGGTCGGCACGACGATGGTGGTCACCTCCCCGGTGTCGTCGTTAGTAATTGTGAGGGTGACGTTCTCCAGCCCGCGCACGAAGGTGATCGTCTGGCCGCCGAAGCTGATGGTGCCGCGCTCCTGCGGGTTCTCGCCGAACACCGCGTCGACGATCTGCGAGGACAAGGCCGACAGCAGGCGAGACTGGAGCTGCCGGGCGAAGATGTCGGCCTGGCTGTTCGAGGTCGCGGCGTTCGGGTCGGTTTGCTTGTTCTGCGCGTTCGCCAGTCCGAGCAAGTGCGCCGAGTTGAACGGGTTGCCGCCGAACGTCGGATTGACCGGCTGATAAGTGAGGTCCTGCGCGGCGGCGGAGCCGACGAGCGCCGGCATAGCCAACGCCAGTCCAAGATAGACCGATGGACCCGACTTCCTGCTCAAGCGAAATCCCCCCCCAATGCTGCGCGCCTAATAATGTGTACGGCGCGGCCCCTATAAAGACTTGTGGCGCGACCATGGCAAACAGCTGAACGAACCATTAATCTTCAGTGGTCGTCGGCGCAATAATCAACTTGTCCGGATTCGGGAAATTGTAAAAAATTGGTGAGGCGGAGACGGGCACATGATAGTTGCGGCCATGATCTAATCCGAGCCCGGCCTATGAAGTGATGGCCAAGCCGACACCTTCCTCTGCTGCTCTCACCGGCCGACCACCTTCATACAGCATAGATCAGGGTCTTCTGCGCACTCCTAAGCTGTTGACTTGCTTCCGACGGCGCGGATGTCTCTAAGTCGAACCTGGATCTGAGCATTCTCGGCTCTGCTCCACTGCGGGCTAGTCCTCATCGTACGACACCGGCGAGCCGGATAACCAGCATGGAAGTGCAGCGGCATCGGTCACGCCGAGCTTAGCCCTCCCACAATCCGATGATTTCTCTCCGTTAGTTTCAGCGATAACAATCTTGTAAGTACCCGTTGTAATTAGCCGGATCTCTACATCGACGATCAACTCCGTTCGATGATCCGGTCAACGCCGCGGTAGTTCCTGGTGCGCTCTCGAGCCGCTGCTCCGCAGCGGCGCGGCACCAAATCTGAAGCCTGTCGTTGACATTGACCTGGGCAGAGGTGGGGTGTCGGGCATGCTCGGATCGCGGACTCCTTTCATACGCGGCCGAAACACGATCCCGCCTGATCCCGATCGCACGGACGGCCAGATGGGCTTGTTCTTGAGACTAGCGGCCTGCCCGCGCATAATGGGTACAACGAGACAAACTCGTCGGCTGTGGCGGTGCTAAGTCGACCTCGATTCTCGGCGCCGTCCGAGTGTAGGGCGGGGTTCGCGTTACCCCCAGAGAACCCGGGACAGATCATGCAACAGGAACGTCAGGTCGTCACGGGCGACTGGCAACCCCGCCTCGGCTCCTACATACCGGCCGCGGTACTCGTCCTGGTCATGTCGGCCGCGTGGTTGACGAGCTCGCCGACGCTTGGGATGGCTCGGTGGGGCATCTCCGCGCGCGCCCTTTCCGAGGGGCGGCTCGAGACCTTCGGCCTTCACATCCTCGCCCATGGGGGAGTGTTCCACCTCGTGATGAACGCGGCCGCCCTGCTCGAGCTGGGCGGGCTGGTGGTCGCGCGCCTGGGCGATTTCCCACGCGGCTGGCTCAGGTTCCTGATCGCGTTCATCCTCACCGCCTTGTCGGGGGCGATCACCTTTTTGTCACTTCACCCGGATGGGCGGACGCCACTGATCGGCGCGTCGGGCGGGATTTATGGGCTGCTCGGCCTCCTGCTCTTCATACGCCTGAGCGAGGAGACGGATATGTCTCCGCAAGGACGGCTGCGCGGAGCGGCCGCGTTCCTGTCGAACAACAAGGCGTTCCTCGCCATCCTAGTGATCGGGGCTTTGCTCTCCGGCCTGTCCGACAGGATATCGTGGGAAGCCCACGCTGGCGGCTTCGTTTTCGGCGCGGCCTTAGGTCCGTGGTTGTCCCCCCCCTTGGTCGGCGAGTCCGACGGGCGGTGGTCGTCCACATGAGCCATCGGCCCCGCCGGGTCGACCGGCGCGCTCATCTATCGCCTGACGCCGCATTATGCCTGCTATGTCGGGTCCCGAACCCGGGCATGGAGCGGCAATCCGCGAGGTCGGTCAGCCGAAATCGGGGGCTTTGGACTCGGCGCCGGTCTGAAGACGGCGGAGCGAGCCGCCGATCATGCCCACTCCGAGGATCATTGTGGCCAAGGTTGCCGGCTCCGGCACGAAAGACGTCAGCAGGAAGTCGCGGTAGATGTATGTCGGCACACAGCCGCTGAACTCGCCCGAGCTGCTGTTCAGGTCCTCATCGATGTCGCCGAAAATCGGTGCCGAACGACAGGCTGTGTCATGTCACGGCCGCGAGCCGCCCGTTGATGAATTGCGGGCCGCCTAAGTCGCCTCCGGCGACACAGACGTCCAGCGCCCTGAGGCCGAGGCTGCAGTATTTCGAACCGCCCGCCCCGAATTTGCCGGCCAGCAGGCACGACGCGTCGTCCAACGACCGGCCGGGATCGAAATCCGACAGAAACGAGAAATTCACGTCGGCCCTGCCGAAAGATCGCTCGCCGTTCGGGTCGGCGTCGGTAAAGAATCCGTAGAGATCGGCAGCGCCCAAGCGAAAGTCGAACCGATCGTCGCCCTGCGGCAGGCGACTCGTGCCCAGGTTCGCGCCGACCAGGCCGCCGACGTCGGAGCGCGCCGATGCCCGGAACGTTGAACTAATCGCCCGTCAAATCGCCGTTGTCGAACAGCTCGTCGCTCGTCGCAAAGTCGGGCGCGGGCTGCGATGGGGTGAGCACCGCGAAGTCGTTCTGGTCGATGACCTCGCCCCGTTCATTCGGGTTCACGCTAAGGCTTCCTACGCCGATAACCGTAGCGAGCGGGCTGTTGAACAGCACCACGTCGAGGTTAGAGCCGCCATAGAAAAGGCGGTCGTCGATAACGGGTTTGCCGTACCCGCGCCGACGCTGACGCAATGCGCGGCCGTGACGATGGAGCGGCGACTGGACGCCAAGCTGCCCGAACAAAGGAACTGACCGACGGTGGGCCCGTAATCTATCAACAACGCGACCGTTCCGCTTTAACGTGGGCCCGTGACAAAATTTTGCGGGCTTCCGCCGGCCGCGAGCGTGGCGGTTGAGGTCTGGCAGAAGATGCGGTTGGCCCCCCCTTGTAGGACGACTGCCCTGACCCGCCCGAGACACTCTTGCCGGACGCGGCGTTCGCCGGGACGGCTGCGACGGACAGGCCGGCGGCGATGAAACCAAGTCGGATCATCCCTGGCACAGTTGATTTTCTCGGGCAGATCCCCCTTGCAGCGTCTGCCCGTCGCAATTCATCAACGAAAGATTGATCAACTGTTGCGGCGATCGTCAGCAAGTGCCGCCACTTTCCGACATAGAAGAAATTCGAATCGGGAAAGGACGGTTCCGCCCTGCTTGGTTAATTGTCGTAATACCGCTTGGAGCCTGACATCCGGCGGCGGCGGCGCGTGGCGAGCGCCCAGCCGGCGAGCCCGAGGCCGAGTTCCGCGAGGAGGAACAACGCCGTCATCAGCGCGCCGGACGCGCCGCCGCCGATGCGGGCGAGCATCAGAGCCGCCGCGAGCGCCGTGACATGGGCCAGGCAGGCGATGAGCACGCGGGTGCGTCGCGGCGGGTCCGGCGCATCAAAAGGCGTCACGATCGCTAGGCAGGCGGCGGCGATGAGGAGCGCGATGGGCACCTCCCGGGCGATGTCGCCCAGCCAAGCCCACACAGCGACTGCGATCGACAGCAATGCCAGGATCGAGGCGAAGATGCGCAGCCGTAACATTACCGTTCTCCATGGCCGTCGTCGGACGGGTATGTTCCCGTCAGGAAGGGCCCCGCCGCCCCGATCCGCGCCTGGATGAACTCGACGCCCGATCCCTCCAGGCGGACGGCCGTCAGCACGCCCGTCGAATAGGCGCCCGTGTCGATCCCGATCCGGTTCGGCGTGATCTCCGGCGCGTCCGAGTTCCAGCTATGGCCGTGGACGATGATCTTCTCGAACCGGTGATCCGCTTCGAGGAATTCATCGCGGATCCACAAGCAGTCCTCGTCATCCTGCCGCGCGAGCGGCACGCCCGGCCGAAGCCCGGCATGGACGAAGAGGTAGTCGCCGCATGTCCTGCGAATCGGCAGCGCGCGCAGGAGAGCGAGGTGCGACGCGGGCATGCGGTCCATCAGCTCGTCGCGCAATCGTCGAGGATGGGCGTCCTCGTCGTCCTCCGAAACCCGGACGCCGTACGCGCGCAGCGTCGGGCCGCCGTCCCGTTGCAGCCAGCGTAGGCTGTCATCGGGCCGATCCAGGAAGCCCAGCAGCATCGCTTCATGGTTGCCGCGCAGGAACGCCACCTCGACCGCGACTTGGCGAGAAAGCCAGACAAGGGTCGTCATCACGTCGTGCGATCGCGGACCGCGATCGACATAGTCCCCGCAGAAGATCAGCAGCGGCGACTTGTCGCCGGCGTGCCCTTCCAGATCAGCGACGATCGCCTCCAGCAACGCGGTCAGCAGATCATAGCAGCCATGTACGTCGCCCACCGCATAGACGATGCGGCCGTCGGTGGAGCGCGCGCGCGGCAAGGACGGAGTGGGCGTCTGCCGGACGACCCGGATATCGCGCGGAGGACCCGCCGGAGCGGTCGTCACCTAGCGGTTTCGCGGCGCTTTTGGTCGAGCGCGTCGGCGAGCCGCCCGTACTGATCGATCGTTCCGTCGGGATCGTCCTCCTCCGCCTTCGCCGCCCGCTTCCAGCGCCTGCTGACCGCCGCAAGCCACAATTTCGATACGCCGCCCCGCTTGGCTTCGTCATAGCTCCGGCGCAGCCTCGCGTCGGCCCGCAGAACGTCCTCATAGATGCAGCGATCCTCCATGCTGCCGGGTTCGCAGCGCTGCGCCGCGCGCGAAGACTCCGCGCGTTCGCGGCGGGACGGGGCGGATGCGACGGTGATCGCCTTCGCCGGCCGAGGGTCGGCCGCGAGCGCGACCGCAGGTGCGGGGAGCTTGGCGGCCTCGGCCGGGCGTGGTTTCGGGGCGGGCTCGGACGGCCGCGTGAGCGCATCGAGCGAGGGAGCGGAGCCCGTCGCGGGACGGGGCTGGATCGCGAGGCGGGTGACGGCCGCAGAAACATTCGTGGACGGCGGCGGCATAGCGGTCGACGGTGCCGACACGGGAACCGATGACGGGAGGGCGGTCGGCTGTACCAAAGTGGCCGGAGTCGACGCAGCGACCGACCTCTCCGCGATGTTGGCGGCGGGAATGTCGGCGCGTCCATAGCCGATCGCGAGCGCGGCGCCGACCAGAAGAACCGCCGCCGGCGCAGCCAAGGTGACGCGCCGCCAACCGCGACCGACCCGCGCGCTCTCGGATCGGTCGTCATGATGAAAGGCGGTGACGAGCGCCCGCCCGGCCAGCGGCTTGAAGATCCGCTCCATGTCGGCGACCACCTGGTCCGCCGTCGGATCAATCCGCATCAAAGTTCCACCTTCACCCGCCGGTCGCGGCGGACGTTCATGCATTTCAAACGCCAAGCTCCCTATCATCCGCCCGGTGCAGCGGGAAGGGGTCGGGCGTTTCGCTTGCGTCACGGCCCGGCCCGGCCGCGACTAGGGCGACATGGGCGAGCTCCAACAAATCGAGCTTATGGTGGAACGGCGCCTCCTCCCAATCGGGGGAATTCCCCATTGCGCCGGCCCGATCGTCGATGGAATAAATCGCGGCCGAAAGCGCCGCATGAAGGGCCATGGCGACGCGGACGTGCCTGGCCGTCACGCGGATCTCGTGATCCTGGCCGCTGAGCCTGATAACCTTAATATTTCGCGCGTTAGGCGAGTCCGAGCAGTCCGATCCGGAGAGTCGGGCCTGCGGTCCTGAGGCTCGTGTCGTAGGCAACATGCTCGGATGATGCATACGCCGCCTCCGTCTAGACAAGGGTATTGATCGATTCATGCTGTATAATCCGGGGTCGGATGCGATGGCCGGGCTGATCTTCCCGCCCACGCTACCGATCGGACAAATCACCGCAGCACTTTCACAAACCGGCGTTACCGGAGCCGGATAGACGTGGGACAGACCGCGCCGACGTCGCTTCTACGTAATCGCACCATGGCCGCCAACGTCTTCTTTAACGAGCTTTTCACGCGCATGATGGAGGGGCTGGCTGCTGCTGATGCCGAACCGAAGACCATCATGATCGACGCTACCTACCTCACCCGTAGGGCGGCGTAGCCACCGCGCACCGCACGGCATCGAGCCTGCGGGTAAAAAGGGGGGCCTCGGGCGCCTGATCGGCCGCGTTAAAGGCGGTATGAACACCAAGCTCCACGCCGTCGCCGACGCGAACGGCCGTCCCTTGAGCTTCTTCATGACGGCCGGCCAGGTCAGCGATTATACCGGCGCGGCAGCCCTGCTCGACGACCTGCCCAAGGCGCACTGGCTGCGCGGCGACCGGGGCTACGACGCGGACTGGTTCAGGGACGCTCTGCAGGCGAAAGGCATCCAGCCCTGCATCCCGGGCCGCAGATCCCGTAACGAGCCGGTCAGGCACGACAAGCGCCGCTACCGGCGGCGCAGCCGCATCGAGATCATGTTCGGGCGGCTCAAAGACTGGCGCCGCGTCGCCACCCGCTACGACCGGTGCCCGACCGTCTTCTTCTCCGCCGTTGCCCTCGCTGCCACCGTCATCTTCTGGCTGTGATCAACGAGTCCTGACCCTAGGTGGCGGGTGTTCCTGTATACCGGCGGCAACAGTGCGTTTTACGACCAAGTCGCGCTGACCGGCGTCATCCCGGACGCGCAGAACGGCTTCGGCACGCTGTCCTTCCTGGGTCCAGGCATCCAGAACGGCTAGCCCGACGGCATGCCGCTGGTCGACGCAGCGGGCGTTGTGGTGCTGTTCCTGTCCTACAAGGGTTTTATAACCGCGATCAACGGTCCCGCGTTCGGCCTGACCAGCACCGACATCGGCGTGGCCGAGGCCGGGGCGGAGGCGGCAAGCCTCAGCCTGCAGCTGACGGGCGCGGGGTCGCAGGCCGCCGATTTCAGCTGGACCGCGCCCACGGCGGGCAGCTTGGGCGCGGTCAACGCGGGCCAGGCGTTCGTCGCGCCCGCAGCCAACGGTACGCTGCCGATCGGCGACGTGTCGGTGGTTGACGGGAACGACGGCGCGACCGACCTCGTTTTCACGGTGACGCGGGCGGGTGGCAGCGACGGCGCGGTCTCCGCGAGCTATTCGGGCGCGTTCGGAACCGGTGCGGGGCAGGCCTTCGCCGCCGATTTCGCGCCGGACTTCGTGGGCAACGGCGTCGTGTCCTTCGCCGCGGGCCAGACCAGCGCCGCGATCCGCCTGCCTGTCGTGGGCGACTCGGCGATCGAGGTTGACGAGACGTTCACCGTCGAGCTGTCGGCGCCGCAGGGCCGCGCGACGCTGGGCGACGCCGTCGCGACCGGCCCGATCGCCAACAACGATGCAGCCCCTCCCGCCGGGCCGGCCAAGGTCTTTATCTACGAGATCCATACGACAACGCTGGCAGCGACGTCGGCGAGGCGATCGAGGTCGCCGGGACGGCGGGCGTCGACCTGACGGGTTGGACGCTGGCGCTGAAATACGGCAACGGCGGCGTGACCTACGGCGCCGTTCCCTTCCGGGGCGTCATCGCCGACCAGCGGGGCGGCTTCGGCAGGGTGTCGGTCGCCGCGTCCGGGCTGCAGAACGGCGCGCCTGAAGGCGTGGCGCTGGTCGACGCGGGCGGCCGCGCTGTCCAGTTCCTGTCCTATGAGGGGGCCTTCACGACCGCGAACGGTTCCGCCTCCGGGCTGACCAGCATCGACATCGGCGTCGCCGAAGATCCCGCGCCGGGCGTCGGCCTGTCGCTGCAGCTGAACGGGCGCGGTTCGATCGCGACCGACTTCACCTGGGCGGAAGCGTCCGATGACAGCTTCGGACAGGTAAATGGAGGTCAAACATTCCTGTCGGCGACCGGCACGGGCGAGCTGAGCATCCGCGACGCGCGACCGACGGAGGGCGACGCGGGCACGCGCCCGCTGACCTTCACCGTCGCCCGCGCGGGCGGCACCGCGACCGCTGCCGCCATCGATTACCGGGTAACCTTCGGCACGGCGGACGCCGCCGACCTCCCGCCCGGCGCGGCGTTAGGCGGCACCGTCTCCTTCGCCGCGGGCCAAGCGAGCGCCGTCGTCGCGGGCGACACGATCGGCGAGCGCAACGAGACGCTGTTCATGATACTGGGCGCCACGACCGGGAACGTGACGGTGGTCGACGGGACCGCGATCGGCGTGATCAACATCAACGACCCGCTCCGGCTCGCTATTTAAGAGACTCAGGGCCGCTCGCACACCACCGGCTTCGTCGGGCAGACGGTGGAAATCGAAAGCATCGTGACCGCGGTCGAAACCAACGGCTTCTATCTCCAGTCGACGGTCGGCGACGACGCCACGTCCGAGGGAATGTTCGTCTTCACCCGCACCGCGCCCGGCGTGCGGGTCGGCGACGGCATTACGGTGCGCGGCATCATGGGCGAGTTCCAGGGCGGGCCCACCGGCCTGTCCGTCACGCAGACCGTCTTGCCCGCCGTGACCGTCGGCAGCGTAGGAAATTGCCTGCCGCTCGCCGTTCTAATCGGGAAGGGTGGGCGTCGGCGCCGACCGAGACGCTGGACGACGACGGACTAACCGGCTTCGACTCCGCGACCGATGGGCGCGACGTCTTCGAGTCGCTGGAGGGGATGCGCGTCACGATCGATCGGCCAATGATGGTGTCGAACACCATCGGCTTTGGCGAGACCGACGTGGTGGCGTCGCTGGGTGCGGGCGCGTCCGGCGTCAACGCGCGCGGCGGCATCACCGTGTCGCCCGCCGCCGCGAACCGCTTCGGCGACTGCACCCCGGAAAAGATCCGGATCGACGACGATGCGGGCCTGTTCGCGGGTTTTCTCCCCGACTTCACGATCGTTGGTCAGCTCGCCAGCGTCAATGGCATCGTCAACTACACCTTCGACAACTACGAGGCGATCGTCACCGAGGCGGTCGCCGTCACGTCCGACCAGATGCTGTTCCGCCAAGCGACCGACCTGCGGGGCGGCGACACCGACTTGTCCATCGCCACATACACTGTCGAGAACCTCGATCCCAGCGACGTAAAATTTGACCTGCTGGCCGGGGACATCGTCTACAGCCTGAACGCGCCCGACATCATCGCGGTGCAGGAGATCCAGGACGCGGACGGCGCGGGCACGGGATCGGACCTAACGGGGCTGCCGACCGCGCAGCTGCTCATCGCCGCCATCCAGAACGCGGGCGGTCCGCGCTATGCTTATGTCGAGGTCGCGCCCGATACGCCCAACTCGACCGGCGGCGAGCCGAACGGCCGCATCCGAAGCGGCTACCTCTATAATCTTGATCGCGTCGCCTATCTCGACGGCAGCGCGCAGCTGATCACCGGCCCGGCCTACAACGGGACGCGCAAGCCGCTTGTCGCGCAGTTCGCCTTTGCGGGAGAGGTGGTGACTTCGATCAACGTCCACCTGACCTCGCGACTGGGCAGCGATCCGCTCCAGGGCGACGCGCAGCCCCCTGCCAATGCTGGCGAGGCAGCGCGCACCGCCCAGCTCGCCGGCGTGAAGGCGTTCATCAACGACCGCCTCGCCGCCGATCCGGCGTTCAACGTCGTGGTGCTGGGTGATTTCAACGGCTTCTATTTCGAGGGGGAGCAGACCCAGCTGACCGATCTCGCGCGCGGCGGCATGCTCACCAACTCGAACTCGTTGTTGCCGGAGGAGGAGCGTTATTCGCTCCTTTTTCAACGGCAACTCGCAGGCGCTCGACAACATCCTGGTCTCCGGCGGACTGATCGACGGCGCGCGGTTCGACGCGGTCCACATCAACGCCGAGTTCGAAGGCGAGCGCGGAACTGATCACGATCCGCAGCTGGCGGTGCTCCGCTTTGCGGCCGCGTCAATGCGCATGGACTTAGAGGGTATCTCGTCGATCGACAGCGCCAACTTCTCGGCAGCCCGATTTGGCTCGTTAGAGGAGTTTTTCGGCCACCAGGACTCGCCGATCGAGTTGCTCGATCCGTTCGCTGAAACGATCCATATAGGCTTTGCACGGTTTGAGGCGGCCTTCTTCATCTTATGACCGGTCGCGATCGGTAAAAGGGGCGGGCAAGAGATCGATTGGGCGCCTGCCCGCGACCGCGTTCCGGCTCCGGAAGGATGAAGCCTAGAACGGCACCTCGCCGATGTAGTTTCCGGCCTCGCTGTAGCGGCAGACGAGTATGTCGTCCTGGCCACCGGTCGCCTTGGCGCACCCGACCTGAAGCGTCTTGCGCCATGCCAGTTGGGTGTAGTGCCCGACATCGGCGACACGCCCGGTCGCGCTGTTGTCCGGGAATCGACCCGGTCGATAGTGACGCTTCTCGCGAACCCAGCCGTCGACCATGCCCTCGGCGGAAAAATGCCCCCGAGTCCCCGCCCAGAGATTCTCGCCTTGCTGGCCGGCCCGGCTTTCGGGAGCGTGCTCAAAAGCGCCGGTGCTCGCCAAATGGTCCGCCCAGTCCTTCGCGGACGCGGCAAGGTCGGCGTTCCAGCGCATCGCGGGCACCCCGATCGCCTGGCGCTCGCGATTATGGGATGCCAGCACCCTGGCCTCGAAGTTGCTCGTCAGGTCGGTCGCGCCGGTCAGCACCGGTGTCGCGAGAAGCAGGGTAACGCCGCTCGCCAACATTCTTGAACCGTTCCGCCCCATCGCCGATCACCCCCCGCTGATCGATGAAGGGGTAGGCTGTCATGTTCACGACGGCGTTGAAAGGGCCGGTTACCGGCCTGATCACCAAATCTGGCCGCGCCTATGTCTTTCGAGCCACACCCGGCGGGGCGGCGACGATGTATACCGGATCGCCGCGCTTGACCTGGTCGAACAGCCGGGCCGCGAAGGCGACGGGCACGCCGACGCAGCCGTGGGTCGCGGCATAGGCGCGGACGTCGCTGGCATGGATCGCCACGCCGTCGCCGGTCAGCCGCAACATAAACGGCATGTCGGCGTCATAGATCGACGATCGATGAGTCCGCGCTCGCTCCAGCACCGGATAGAGCCCGGCCGGCGTCGGCTTGTCGTCAGCCCCGTACAGGATGATGGCGGACCCGATCTCGTGCCCGCCGCGGAACACCGAGATGAGTTGCCGGGACAGGTCAACGCGCATCCAGACGGGGCCGGACGGCACGTCCCGGTCGTTCCAGACGTGATCGCCGAACTCCATCGGCCGGGTGATGTTGAGCAGGCTGACTATCGCCCGCGTTCCGCCGCCCGGCAGTGTCAGCGACGGACGCCGCCCCGCCGGATAAATGATCCTCGCGGACGGCACGGACTTCGCTTCGGCGACGGCCGTCGCCGGTGCATGGACGGCGGACCGCGCCCCGATGACCGCCAGCGCGCCGGCTCCGGCGATGCCGGCCGCGAATATCCACTTGGCGAGAACCGCCATCCTCCGCTCAAGCCGCGTCGCGCAGCCGTACCTCGCCGGCGAGCGGAACGGCCCAGTCGCGGGCCGCGCGACCGTTCCGGCGACGGAGCGCCGCCCCGATGACCGCGAGCCCGACGATCATGGACAGCCAAGTCGCCGGCTCGGGAACGGGCGTCGTAATTTCGGGAACCGGGGTCCCGGCACCGGGAGTTCCCGGCGTCGGATTGCCGCCACCGCCGCCGACTCCGCCGCCGCCGCTCAGCAAACCGATGCCGATCGACGCTCCCGAGCCGAAAGCGGGCAGCGCGGGCCCGAACTCGCCGCCGCCAGACGGATCGGCCTCGCTGCCGAACGGCACCGGGTTGCCGAGCGCGACCGCCGGTCCGACAACCGTCGCCAAAGGATCGCCGGCGATGACGGGCGCGGGCCGCATCCGGCCGGTGGAAAGCACCCGCTCCGTCGGTGGAGCAGCGCCCGGTGGAACGGCGGACTTGAAAGCGAGGCGCTTCTTACTCCGGGTCAGCGCGCCATCGGGCCGCTCGCCCGGCGACCGAGCCGCGAACATCGCCATCGGATCGCGCAACACCGCGGCGAGCGCGCCTCCTCCTTGCGGACCGGGCAGAAAGGCGGCCGCCAGCAGGCCCGCGAAGATCGCCAGCGATGCGGCCGCGATCGCCGCCCTCCCAGGTCGATCCGCGATGCGTCGAGCGAGGCCGTGCTTTCGCACTCCGGCGCGCCGCCACTTGTCGACCAACGTCGAGATCGCCCATACACGGAGCGACGCGATCGCTCCTCTACGTCCGCCGCGGCTTCGAGATCTACGCATTGCTGAACACCCTGTTGCAACGGTGGATCGCAGGACCAAAGCCCGCGTGCCCTCCCACCGTGTACCACTTAGCCAGTCGAGTTATCATGGACCCGACACGGCGTAAATGCGTCGGTCCGGCCGTCGGGCCCGAGAAATCGCGGTTGCCCGAAAGGGGGACAGTTGATGGTCAATGTAACCCTCACGGCGACTTCGAGACTCGCGGGCCCGTTGCGGGCGGCTGCAGGTCGAAGGCGGCCATGACAGGCGTGATATCGCGCTACCGTTCGCCGGTGCCGCCGAACCCGTCGCGCTTGAACGTCTCGAGGATCATCCCCGCCCGGGCGGCGTGCATGGCTGCATGCGTCTGGGTCGCCATTCCCCCCAGCGCCGTCGCTCCCATCTCGTGCAGCCGCGCCGGATCGCTGGTGGCCTCGACCAGGACCGCGGCCAACGCCTCGGCGTCGTCGGGTTCGTACAGGAGGCCTTCGCGGCCGTGAGTGACGATCTGGCGGTTGCCGGTCGTCGCGCTCGCGAGGACCGACAGCCCCCGGGCGAACGCGTCGTACACGACCCGCGGCTGTTCGTCGCTCACGGTCGGCACGACCAGCGCCGCGTACGTGTCTAGCAGGTCGGAGAACGCCCGGCCGTAGGCGACCGGCGCGATCAGCCTGACAAGGTCCGGCCGTCGGCGATGCGCCTCGAGCACGTCGCCCCGCAACTCTCCATCGCCGACGATGTCAACCGGCACGCCGCTGCGTGCGACGGCGTCGAGCAGCACTCCAACGCCTTTCTGCCCCGACAAGCGTCCGGCGAACAGCAGCTTGGCCCCCTTAGCCGGACGAAGTGCGGCGAGCCGGTCCGGTCCGATCAGCTGCGCGTCGTCGACCCAGACGGCGGGCAGGACGTGCGCCGCGCCGCGTCCGCCCGGATGCAGCACGTCCCGGTACGCTCGGGTGGTGAAGAACGCGGCGTCGCACGCTCGCACGCACGCCTTGTTCACAGCTTCAAGCAGCAAGGCCCGCGCTCTCGCGACGGATGAAGCCTTCGCACCCGGGGGCACCCGCCAGAAGGCCGATTCGACTACGATGACGAGGAACCGGTTGCGTAGGCGTGCGAGCGGCGCGGCGAGCCAGCCGAGCGGGAACGGCCATCCCGCCACGCCTGTATGCACGATCGCCGCCGCGCCAATCGCATGCCAGAGCCTGACCGCGAGATAAGGGATCTTGAGGGGCGCCAGCCGACCCATGGCGGGCAGAGGATGGACGCGGATCCGCGACCCGTCCACCTGTACCCAGTCGTCGGGCGGTGGCCCGTCGCGCACCGGGCAGGCGATTGATAGGGAGGATATCTGCGTCAGATGCGCCTCCAAATCCTTCTTCCACAAAGGTTCGGCCCAGAACTCTCCCTGATGCCTCTGCAAGGGGATATTCAGCACGAGCAGATAAGGGTCGGTGATCAAGTCGGCGCCTCCGCCTCCGGCCCTAGGCTGACCGGACCGGGATGGGCAATGATGTCGTCGGCCCCGCCTGCTCCGTCGCGGCGGCGAAGGCAGCGCATTCCGACGCGGGACAAGCCTTAACGAAACCGTAAACGCCTCGTCACACGAGGCCCTTAGGGGACGGCCAAGGAGGCTCGGACCACGCCGCAGCCGCAATCAGGGTGCCCACCGATGAAGCGCATGCTGCTCGCGGCCGCCGCCGCCGTCACTATGTTCGCCGCCTCGGCTGACGCCGCGACCTTCCGCTACGATCTCCAAGGCACCGTTCCGAACAAGTTCACGCTGCAGTTCGATCTAGACACGACGCGCTTGCCCAGCACGTTCACTTCGCAAGGTTTCCGCTATAACGGCGTCGCGCTCACCTACACCCTGCCCGGAAGCACGGCGCCGGTCACAGAGAACGGCTAGTTCGACGGCGGCACCTTTCAGATGCTGAACAACCAGGGCGGCCTGTTCGCGGGCTTTCTCGACGGCGCCCCCAACAACGGCAACCGCGTCCAGGTGTTCGGGCCGCAGCTGTTCTCCGGCCCGACCTCGAGCCCGATGCTGCTGACGGGCGTGTTCCTGTTGTCGGATGTTCCCCGCCAGCGCGTCACTGACCCGCTTGTGGTTAACTACCGGCTGACCGTCACCGACGTCACGGCGGGCGCGGTGCCCGAGCCCGCGACCTGGGCCATGCTCATCGCGGGATTTGGCGTGATCGGCGGTGCGATGCGCCGCCGCCGCGCCCCGACGCTTCGCGCGGCCTGACGCGTCCTATCCGAAGGCTTGGCTATGTGGCGGCGGCAAGGGTCCGTCGCCGTCGCCGCAGAGAGCTGCCAACTAGGCCAAAACCTGCGATCAGCATCATCCCGGCTGATGGTTCCGGCACGGCGGTCAGCGACCCCAGCCGGTAGATGTTTTCAAAGCCCTTGCTCAACAGGTAGAGTTCGCCGTCGCCGTCGCTGCCCAGGCGGAGGTCGGTACGCCCGGCGAAGAGAGAATTACCCTTAAGCTGGGTGAAGGTCGTGTCCACCTCGTCGAAGCTCAGCCTCAACTCGCGCAGGATGGAAGGCTCCGCGCTCACAGCCGAGAGCGGATCGAAATAGAACATGCGGCCCGAGACTAGATTGGACAGCACCGTCGTTCCGCTCAACTCCGGCATAGCACTGCCCGTCTAGGCGAACGCGCCGCTGATGGCGGCGAGGCCGAACGCGCCGGAGCGCCGGATCTCTTCGTGGTCATCTTGCGCGATCGCATCTACAACGCCGCCGTCGTTTGCGGGCGTGTCGTAGACGTTAGGGTTACCGCTCGCGCCGCGGGCGAAGGTGCCCTCGCGCGTGGGCCAGCCGTAATTACCCCCGGCCACGCCGACATCGATCTCCTCCAAGTATGCTTGGCCGATATTGCCGATCAGCATCCGGCCGGTGTCCGCGTCCCAGCTGAAATGCTGGGGATTACGCAGGCCCGGTGCCCAGATTTCGCCGAGCGCGCCCGGCGACTTGGGTCCCGGTTGTCCGCCGGGATTGTGTGGACCTGCCCCTGCAGACCGGCGGCGGGATCGATGCGGAGGATCTTGCCGAACGGGCTGCCCGGATCCTGTGCGTTGCCGCGGAAATCACCGACGCCGCCGCCGTCGTCGCCCAGGTCAATATAGAGCTTGCCGTAATCGGCGGTGCCGGCTGCGCCGTGGTGTAGAAGGCGATAGTGCCGAGGCCGTGGTCGCTCAGCGGTTGCGCGATGCGCAGCACTTCGCGCTGCGCGGTGATCGACGCGGTCGCGGCTTTAGAGCTGGCGATGCGGAACTCATGAAGCACATTGTCGTGATCGGCACCGGAGCCGTTGCCCGACAGCGTCGCGCGGCCTGTCGGCCGGCTTGTATCGACCGTTTGGAAGACGCCGTAGCCGGGCCGCATCGCCTGCGAGGTTGGGGTGGAATGCAAAGCTCATCAGACCGGTTTGTCCGGGATTGCTGGCGTTGCTGAACCCCGGCAACGCCGCCCGGATATCAAACCAGGTCCGGGATGCTCCGCTATCCCGGCCGACCACGGTGATCGTGCCGCGCGTGTCATGCGCGAACAGGCGTCCCGAACCGTCCGGCACCGTTCGCAGCGATTGGAGCCTGAACCGGAAGCCGTTGACTGCGGGGTCGCCGCTCGCCGGCACCTGCCCCACAAAGGTGAGGCCGACTCGTGCACCCAGCGCGATTGGGGTCGGAACCGGGTTGATCACGACCGCGGCCTGCGTTGCCGACGGCATTAGCAAAGACAGTAGCGCAAAGCTCCGCTTCATAACGGTCTCTTTCTCGAGAAGTCCCGGCGCATAGAGTTCGCGAGGATGAGGCAATTCCAAGATTAAGTTCGACGAAGGCACGCCGCAGATCGACCTTAATCAAGTATTCACCAGGACGCGGTAATCGCTTCGGAAGGACGCAGGAGTTTAGAGATGCGCAAATGGTTGGTGATTGCAGGAAGTAGTTTGCTGGTGACAGCGTGTGGTGGCGAGTCTGGCGGTTCGGACGCCGTGACGGTGGTTCCCGGCTCGTCGACCGCTCCCGTCCCGGTGCCGGCCGCTTCGCCAACACCAACACCGACGACCCCCACACCCGTAATACCAACCCCAACACCGACGCCGTCGTCCTACTCGCGCTTTGTCGACCTTGCCGGGAACAGGACGTTCCAGACCGCGTGCGCATCGCTGATCCTCAACTCCTCCCCGCCGACGCCGCAGCCGGCGACGCCGTTCGGCGATGGACTAACGCTCGACCATACCGATTCCGCCGGCGGCTGGACGATTAGTGGCGAGGGCATCGCCTTGTCCTTCGGCACGGGCGACGCGGTCGCGACCTCGCCGGGGCAACGAAGCTTTGAGCGGGCGGTTGCGGGCTCGGTTCAACGCTTCACCGTCACCGATCCCGTGGCGGCAGGCGTCGCGCTTGAATACGCTCGCAGCTTCACGTTGCGGGCCGACCGATCGGCGGGCGCGAGCATTTATTCGTGCGTGTTCGGTGTGCCGACGAGGCTGGCCGATCGTCCGACAGCGCCGCTCAGCTACGGCAAGGTGGGCGTGAACGGCACCGCCTACGTCGCCGACGGGAACGGGGCGATGCGGACTTACACTCTCTCTGCTAGCACTGGCACAGTCGGCTATGACGCCGCGTCGAACGCCGTGGTCGTGCGGATGCGGTTGATCGGCAACTTGCAGACCGCCGCCGGAACAGCGTCAGCCGTAACCGACCTGGGCACATTCAGCGGCAACGGGGCGGTAAATGCGTCCCGGGGTCAGTTCTCCGGCCAGCTCGACGGCACCGACCGCGTCAGCCTGTTCTCGTCGTTTGGCGGCTGGTTCTTCGGCGACACAGAAGCGGCATCAGCCTTCGAGATTCTGGCAGCGGACCCCGGCAGCGGTGACCGTATGTCGGTCGTCGGTACGGTCGTAGCCGTTCGGTAGAATTACAGAAAGACGGGCCGGCGTTGTCCGCCGGCCCGCTTTTTAGCCATCAAAAACGCTGGCGTCCGCCGATTTCAGACCGCGAAGGCGACCGGCGCCTTCTGCTTGCGGCGCATCGCGGCGCCAACGAAACCAAAGCCCAGGATCATCGTCAACCACGTGCCCGGCTCGGGCAACGCGTTGAGATACTGCTGGTATACGGTCGCCGTGTTGATCCGATAGCTCGAGTTCTGCAGTGGGTCGAACGCCGTCCGCCAACCAATCACATCGAACGCCGTCAGGTCGAGCGCGGTTATCTCCTGCATTTGGCCACGGCCCGAGGTCGGGTCAAGGATGCCGAGCTGCGGCGCACCTGCCGCGGCGTCCTTGAAGTGCGACGCCTGGCGGCCGTCGCCGTTGCGAACGCCGGTCGACAGCAGCGCATTATTGAACACCTGGGTCTGCCCGCCGTCGATCGAGAAGAAGGGCGTCCCTTGCGTCGACCAGTCGAGCACGCCCGGTGCGGAGTACCGGAACATGTCGAGGCCCGTGGCGATCGTCACATTCTCCAGCGCGCCCGGTCGCGATGAAGTGGCCGTGCCGTTGCCGGGCGAGGTGAAGGCGTCGTAGGTGTCCACGCCGCTGCGAAAGCCGAGCGCGTGGCCAATCTCATGGATCGCGACGCCGATGAAGTCGAAGTCGGTCGATGTGATACCGTTGCGCGGTTCGAAGTCGAATCCGAAGCTGGAGCTGAACAGCACCGTGCCGTCCGGGGTGGCACCGTTAATGACGGCACCGTTAGCGTCGGTGACCAAGCCCAGCGCCTTGCTGGTGGACTTGTTGATCGAGACGACCGAGTTGTTCTGCGACCCATCATTGTCGATGCGCAGTGCGGTATCGATATAGCCGGTGCCGGCGGCGTTGAGCGCGTTAGCCTGCGCCGTCACCGCGTTGAGGCCGAAGTCCAACGACACGCTCAACGGGCGCAGGTTGGCTACAGCGATGCGATCGGCGCTGGATGTCATGTTGCCAAAAAGCGACGTGTAGTAGGCCGAATTAAACTGCAGGGTCGTCGCACTGCCCGTAGAGCCGAGCACGTTGGGAGCCAACGCGCTGAAACCGATATTCAGGTTGACGGTGACATTGTTGGTCAGCACCGACGACCAATAGAAGGCGGCCGCTTCGAAGCCCTGGCGCGCTAGCGTGCCCTGCGCGGTGCCGCCGGTATCGATTAGGTTGAACGTCAGCGCCTGCGCCGGAGCGGCCGCCATCATCGCCGAACCCGCGCCGAGCGCGACCAGCAGGGCCTTGTTCCAAGAACGTCGCATAGAAATCTCCCCGTTCGCACCGGACGGATGATCGCGCCGTTGTTGGTCGCGAGCCGTTAGCCAAATGCCCCGTAAACTATCAATCCTGTCACGGCCGAGCAGTCAAGCGACGCCAATGCGCTTTCCCGACTACGGCCCGTCCCGTACCGGGATTAACGTTAAGTTCTCGGAAAGGTGTTGCGCCGCGGCAACATTTTAGACGGCTCCCACGATTTGAGTCGCATACCGGAGGACGACGGGCCGCTTAACGACGCCGCTGGGCGATCCCAAGCATCCGGCCGGCGCGCGAGGTCGCGGCGGCGCGGAGCAGGCCCGCGCCGGACAGAAATAGGTCGGTCACCGTGGTGTGCAGCCAGCGCGACCGGAAAGCCCGGGCGTATTTGCGCGTGAAAGCTTCGGCCCCGCTCCGGAAGTCGGCGTCGATCGTACCGGCGCTGAGGTGGCGCAGATGGAAGTCGATCACATAGCAGTGGTGGCCCATGACGTCGGCCAGGACGCACAAGTCCGATCCGTACAGATGGTAGCCCGCCAGATCGCGCGACAGGCCCAGGTTGGCGTCGCGCCGGACGACGATGAAGTTCTCGTCCAACGAATAGACGCGCTGCGGCAAGTCGCCCATCGTGCGGTCCTCGCCATGCGGATCGGTCATGCGCATGACCGTCTCGCCGACGCCGACCCCGCCGGCGTTGCCGCACGCTCCCCAAGCGGGGTCGAGCCCGTCCAACCCATTCAGCCGATGCTCGAGGGCGCGGCGGTCGTCGAAGCACAGCTCGACGTCCTGATGCGTCAGGACGACGTATCCGCCCCGCGCCTCGACTAAAAAGGCGTTATAGCCGCTGAAAGCGTCGCGGACGTTGCCGCGCGAGTTATCGATGCACAGAAACTCGCAATCTTCACCGAAGCCCGCGTCGCGGTAGGACCGCACCATGCGCGCATATTGGTCGGGACGCGTCATTAGAGTACAGATCGAGAACGCATATCGCGGCGGCGTTCGCGGGTCGAGGACGGCAACGCCTTCCGGGACGCCTGCTGGGATATGCTCGGCGGCTTGCATGGGCGGGGCAACTTCAGGATCGTGAAACGGACGGTGCGGGCTTTAGGTGACCCGCCGTGCGGGGATCAAGTCCCGCGTTCGTCGAAGAAGCCCGGACGGAGCACGGTCGCGCGAGCCTCGGCGAGGACACGACTCTTTACCGTCGAGATGACCCGGGACCACGAGGGCCGTAGACCATCATTAATTACCTTTCATTCAACCGCTTGCACATCGACGGCTACCGATCCCCGACATCCGTCGTCGACATCGGTCGTGTCGCCGCAACATGATGGACGCGCGGTTAACCATAGCTGTCACGGGGACCTAAAGCGTCGATCGCTTATCGAAGGTGAAACGCCAAAAGGGAAACTTCGATGTCAGATATCAGCCTCGTCGGCATGAACCTCGCCGCCGTGAATTACTACAGCACGCAATTCCCGTTCATTGACCGCATGAAGAGCGCCGGATCGTGGACCGCCACGGGCGTCGATCGGTCGCTGATCCAGCTGGACCGGGACGGGTATCCGTTGGACGTGCCGGCAGGTGCCAACGATATCTACACCATGGTCGGCATGGACCCTGCGTCAGCGGGGACGGTCAACACCTACGTCCTGACTTACAGCGGGACGGCTTCCTTCATCCTGCTTGGCGCGAAGATCCTCTCGAATGAGCAGGGTCGCATTACCTTTGAATACACTGGCGGTGACAACCACATGCTCCTGGCGGTGAAGAACCTGGACGCCAAGGCACCGCTCGGCGATATGCACATCGTTCGCAGCGACCAAGAGGCCCTGTTCGCGGCCGGAGAGATCTTCAACCCTACCTTCACTGATAAGATCGGCGCGTTCGACACACTGCGCTATATGGACTGGAGCAGCGTTAACAACACAACGGTGCGCGACTGGGCCGACCGGACCACGACAGACGATCGCACTTGGCAGGGGACCGGCGACTCGAATGTACCGATTGAGGTCATGGTTGCGCTCGCCAATAAAACTATGACCAACATGTGGCTGAACGTGCCCACCATGGCGAGCGACGATTATGTCCGCCAGATGATGGCGTATGTCCGCGACAATCTTGACCCTAAGCTGTCCGTCAAGCTCGAGTATTCGAACGAGGTGTGGAACTTTGGCTTCCAGCAAGCGGCCTATGCGCACGAGGAGGCCGCGAAGATGTGGGGCCAGGACGCCAACGGCGACGGTGTCATCAATCCAAAGGATCAGGCCGAACAGCTCGGCAGCGGCTGGGTAGAGTTCTACGGCTACCGCGCCGCCCAGATCGCGTCGATCGCCGACAAGGTTTTCGGCGACGACGCGGCCCGGCTGAGCAACGTGCTGGCAACTCAGACGGCATATCTCGGGCTGGAGAGCCATATCATTAAGGGCATCGGCCGCGCGAACCTCGGAGAGATCTCGGCGCTGTTCGACGACTATGCGATCACCACCTATTTCGGCGGCAACCTACGCGGCGCGACGGAGGCCGACCGCGCCACTGTCCTCTCTTGGGCGCGGTCCGGGAAGGCTGGCATGGCGTCGGCGATGGCGGCGCTCAAGGACGGGACCGGCCTGTCGGGCGAAGGCTCGCTCGCCGGGCTGAAGTCGATCTACGCGTACCACGCCGCAGTCGCTTCCAAGCTTGGTCTAGATTTAGTCGCCTACGAAGGCGGGTCTGACTTCGCGGTTGCTGCCTTTCAGTCGGCAAGCGAGCGGGCAGAGGTGCTGACGTTTTTCCAGAAGCTACAGACCGATCCTCGCACGGGCGACCTCTACAAGCAGATGATGGACGATTTCGGGGCTGCGGGCGGTAAGCTGGCAGCCGCCCTGATCGATGCGGCCGTTGATGCCCCCCACGGCATGCACGGCCTCCTGAAATCGATCTACGACAAGGGCAGCCCGGCATGGGACGCGCTGATCGCGGCGCAAAAGGCGATCGACGCCAATGCGCCCGTTGCGTCTTCGCCTCCGCCCGCCAATCCCGAGCCGGCGCCCGCCGATCCTGAGCCGACGCCCGCAAAGCCCGAGCCGATGCCAGCTGAGCCCGCGCCGACGCCAGACGTACCAACCGCCGGTCCCGAGACCCCTTCCATCCTGCCCGCTGCTCCCGTGCCGGTTCCGGAAACGCCTGTGGCCGGCCCGGATGTCCCCTCCGTCCTGCCCGCTTCGCCCGAGCCGGTCGCGCCGCTAGTAACGATGCCGGCGCTCCCCGCCGGCCTTACCGACCAGGCAGCCTACGCGATGGCCGACGGCGAGCGGACGGTGACCTATATCGGCACCGACGCGTTCACCGCGGTTGGCAACGCGCTGGACAACACGATCACCGCGGGCGACGCGGGCGGCAGCCTGCGCGGCGAGGCGGGAGCGGACGTGCTGATCGGGGGGGGCGGTGCAGACCGCCTTGACGGCGGCCTCGGCGCCGACACGCTGATCGGCGGCGGCGGCGACGATATGTACCTCGTCGACGACGCCGGCGACGTTGTAATCGAGAAGGCGGACGGGGGCTCCGACGAGGTGCGCACGACGCTCGGCGCCTATGCGCTGGACGCCGATGTCGAGAACCTGACCTACACCGGCACTGCGTCGTTTACCGGGACCGGCAACGCGGCCGCCAACATGCTGACCGGCGGTGGCCGTGCCGACCTGCTCGACGGCGGTGCGGGCGATGACGTCCTGACCGGCGGCTTGGGCGACGACACCTTCATCGTCGACTCGGCGGGCGACCGGGTAGTCGAGGCCGAGGGGGGCGGAGCCGACACGGTCCGCACCAAGCTCGCCGCCTATGTGCTCCCCGACCGCGTCGAAGCGTTAGTTTATTTTGGCATCGATTCCTTCTTGGGCACGGGCAACGAAGCGGCGAACACGATCGTCGGCACGAGCGGGGCGGATCGCCTTCAAGGCCTGGGAGGCAATGATGAGCTCGAGGGCGGTGCCGGCGGCGACGTGCTCGACGGCGGCGCGGGCGATGACAAGATGACCGGCGGCCTGGGCGACGATGTTTACATCGTCGACACGATCAATGACAGAATCGTCGAGCAGGCCGGGCAGGGCACCGACGAGGTCAGGACCACCCTGGCCGCTTATACCCTCAACGCCGACCTCGAGAACCTGACTCACGTCGGCACCGGCGCGTTTAACGGGACGGGCAACGCACTAAACAATGTGCTGACTGCGGGCTCGGGAGGTGCGCGGCTGTTCGGCGGCGACGGCGACGACGTGCTAAAGGGCGTCGGCGGCGTGGATCAGCTCGACGGCGGGACGGGCGACGATCTGCTCGACGGCGGCGCGGGCGACGATGTGCTGACCGGCGGCCTGGGCGATGACGTCTACCTAGTCGACTCGGTGGGCGACCGCATTGTCGAGCAGACGGCGCAGGGCGATGACGAGGTCCGCACGGCATTGGCAAGCTACACGCTGGGCGACCAACTAGAGAAGCTGACCCACATCGGCGCAGGTACGTTTACCGGGACGGGTAATGCGCTGGACAACGTGCTGATCGCCGGTTCGGGGGGAAACCGGCTGTTCGGTGGCGAGGGTAACGACCTGCTGAACGGCGGGGCCGGGGCCGACTATCTGGACGGCGGCTCGGGCGTCGACCGCATGGTCGGCGGTGGCGGCGACGACATTTACCTCGTCGACGGCTATCGCGACGTCGTCGCCGAGGAGCGCGGCGGCGGCGTGGACGAGGTTCGGACCGCGTTGGGCACTTTCAGCCTTTCCGGCCAGGTCGAGAACCTCACCTTCGTCGGCACTGGCGCGTTCCAGGGCATGGGCAACGCGCTCGACAACGTCCTGGTCGGCGGGTCCGGTCAGAACCGGCTGCTGGGCGGCGACGGCGGCGACACGCTGATCGGCGGCGACGCGACGGACATGCTCGACGGCGGCACGGGGTCGGACCGGATGGTGGGCGGCGGCGGCAACGACGTCTACTTTGTCGACGCAGGTAGCGACGTCGTGGTCGAGGGCGGGAACGCCGGGCTCGACACGGTCTACTCCTCAGCCAGCTACGCCCTGTCGACCAATGTCGAGAACCTGCTGCTGTTCGGCGCGAACGCGATCGACGGTACGGGCAACGATCTGAGCAATAAACTGGTCGGCAACGCGGCGGCCAATCGGCTGAGCGGTGGCGGCGGCGGCGACGCGCTGAACGGCGGTGGGGGCGGTGACGTGCTCGAAGGCGGCGACGGCGACGACACGGTGGTCGGCGACGACGGCGACGATACGGTGCTCGGCAGCGGCGGCAACGACGTGCTCGTCGGCGGCGCAGGTGACGACGTCCTGGCGGGCGGCGCAGGCAGCGACAGCCTGACCGGGAATGGGGGCGCCGACCGCTTCGTCTTCGGGTTGGGCGATCTTGCGGCCGATCCGTCTAAGAGCGACCGGATCCTCGACTTCTCGCGGGTCGAGGGCGACAAGATCGATCTGTCCGCCTTTGACGCCGACGACGCGGCCGGCGTGCTGGACGCCTTCTCCTTCATCGGCTCGGCGGCGTTCAGCAACCGTGCGGGGGAGTTGCGGATCGATACCAGCGGTACCTACCAGGTGGTCTCGGGCGACTTGAACGGCGACGGCGTCGCAGACTTCACGATCAATGTTTCAAAGGCGTTCGGCGTGCTGGCCGCCGCCGACTTCCTGCTCTGATGTAGGCCGCCGGAGAAGCAAAGGTTTCTCCGGCCGCATCGGGGTCGGAGCCGCCCAGGGCGGCGCAACGGTTGCGAGACTGAGTATTCGGCGTTTCGGCGAGAGATCGTCGGAGCGCCGAATGCCGTTCGCCCAGCGGCGGCGCATTTCCCCGGACGACGCACACCGCGCACCACGCGGGCCGGTCCCCTGGCGAGGAGCCGTATCTTACTGGGTGAACAGGCGCTAGGCCGCGATGCCGGCCCGCCTGATCCCGGAGCCGTCGAAAGCGCCGCCTTTGCTCGAAGCCGCATGAACGACTATCGTCGCCGGACCGCGCCGTGACTTCGTCGTACCGACCCGCTCCGATGTCCGACCGCATGGTGGCGTATGTCGTACCGTAATGGCAAGCGCGATGCCCCGACGGGCCTTAACGAGCGGCTGCTCGGCGGTACTGTCCGGGACCAGCTCTCACAGGCAGAAGGCGTCTTTCGACACGGTCGCGACGAACCGCTCCTGCGGGTGATAGTGCGCGGCGACACCCTAGTCCGGCGCGGTCCCGGGCGAGGCTCCGACGACGGTCGCCCGCAGCCGTAGCCTTCGCGTCCAAAGCTACCAGACGACCAGGGATGCGCGTGCAATGACGGTTCTGTGGCTTTGTCCCTTTCCGGGACGGCAAGTAAGTTCGAGTTGTTCGAACAACCTAATGATATCTTTGGGATATCCACCTAACCATTATCGGCCTCGGGTGACGTGCACGAGTAGTTAAGATTATCTTCGCGGCTTGCGCAACCAAACCGTTCCGGACACCGTATCGTCAAAGTGGAATTTTACCACAATGGTTCAGGATCGGAGACACAGAATGAAGTAGATTTTGCTGGCCGCTATGCTCGGGGCCGCTGCGGCCGTACCCACCCAGGCTGCGACGATTTTCGGCGTCCACGGGCTTAACAACCTTGTCACGTTCGACAGCGCCGCGCCGCAGGTGTTCACCTCGTCGGTGCGGATCACCGGGATCGCCGACAGCGTTCAGGGGATCGATTTCCGGCCGCTCAACGGCGTCCTCTACGCGCTCGGCGGCGACCGGGTGCTCTATACGGTAAACACGACGACCGGCGCGGCTACCGCGCTCGGCGGGCCGCTCGCGCTCGAGGGAACGCTGTTCGCGTTCGACTTCAATCCGGTCGCCGATGCGATCCGGATCGTTAGCAACACCAACCAGAACTACCGTGCCAGCCCGAACACGGGCGCGCTGCTGGGTACCGACACCAACGTGTTCTATTCGGGATCGACGCAAGACCCCGACATCACGGCCAACGCCTATCTCAGCGGATCGGCAACGCAGTTCGCGATCGACACGGCCGCAGACACGCTGGTCAACCAGGCCAACAACATGGGCACGCTCACCACAGTGGGCGCGCTGGGCGTCGATGTCGGTCCCAGGACCAGCTTCGACATCGTCGGGTCGGACGCGTTCGTGTTCAACAACCGGACGCTTTACCGCGCAAACCTGCAGACCGGCGGCCTGACGTCGCTGGGCCGCACGTCGGATGACCTTTTCGGCATAGCCATCGGCCTGCAGGGCGCGGTTCCGGAGCCTGCTTCCTGGGCAATGATGATCTTCGGCTTCGGCGCGGTCGGTACCGCCCTGCGCCGCGGCAAGGGCAAGGACGCTCGCAAGCTCGCTCTCGCCTGACACCCGGTTACTACCGAAGAGCGGGCCGTCGATCGGGTGATCGGCGGCCCGCTCATTGCTTTTCCATAATGAATCAGAGACACCCTAATCTAAGTGACCAACGACGACTCAAACGAGTGCAAGATTGCGGTTTCCGCCACGGAACCAGACTGGGCAAGAGAAGCGCGTGCGCGGGGCGAGTGGTCACCTGGCAAATCGTTGCTGGCGAGTATCCGAAGCTATCAACGCCGTGGCATGTTGCGCAAATGGATCGTCCTGCGCCATCGCTTCTGGAGTATCGCCACGGGAGCCGACATTCCCTTGAATGCGCTGATCGGTGGGGGCTTGCTGATTCCGCATCCCAACGGGATCGTCATACACCCGGACTCTGAGATAGGTCCTAACTGCCTGATCTTTCAGCAGGTAACGATTGGGCATTCCGGCGGCGGAGTCCCGCGTATCGGCGGTCACGTGGATATCGGAGCGGGCGCTAAACTGCTCGGTCCGATCACGATCGGTGATCATGTCCGGGTTGGCGCCAACGCCGTCGTCACCCACGATGTACCTTCAGGCAAGACGGTGGCTGGCATACCGGCTCGCATAATCGGCTGAGCACAGCCTCTACTTTCTTATAGGGTCCACAAAGCGGAGCGCGCCCATACGTCGTAACGGATCATCGCGGCCGAAATATCGTTGGTGCACCTAGACACGACGACCGGAGCAGTTATTATCTGCGCAGACGCGATTAATGCGCCTTTTTGCGGCACTAGCGCCGAGCAGATCATACCTTAGCCGGAGGCGGGCTCGTAGCCTGTAAGAATTGCTGATGCCGTTTCTGCTGAAAGCTCTCATCTTCATCGACATTTTGTTAGCGATCGGGCTTATCCTCTTCCGCTGGGCGCTAGCGCCTGAGTATCGCAGTATCGTGTCCTGGAAGATCACTGTGCTTGCGCTGTTCACGCCGGTCGTCGCGCTTTTCTCGGGCAACATTTACATTTTCTGTGGCTATTTGACGATAGTGGTTGCACTTAATTCGCGGTCGCGCGCGGAGCTGGCGAGCACGTTTGTATTCCTGCTGCCGACGATGCCGATCCTCACTTATGAAGTAGGAACACAAGGTTTTTACTTCCTCGCCGTCTCAACCGTTGCCGCCATGGGCCTGGGGGCGCTTATCGGGTTTGCGATAACCCGGGGCCGCAGGTCGCTGGCGCAGGCGCGTTTCGACGTGGGCGTGGCGCTGATTATCGGCATATTCATTTTCATCTACAATCGGGATGCGAGCTTCACCGGCCTTCTACGTGGGCTGACGATCAACGTGCTAGGCTTTGCCGGACCCTATCTGCTCATATCGCGTGGGATGAGTTCGCGCGAGGATGTCGAGCGGCTGCTGCTTCGCCTTTCGCTCGGAGCCATGGTTACGGCGCTTACCGCCTGCTTCCAGGCGGTAAGGCACTGGGTCGTGTTCGAAGCCTATTACCAAGCGCTTGGGGTGCCTCTTCCGATAACGAGCGCGATGCTCGCCCTGCGTGCCGGCTTATTGCGCACCGGCGGCTCGATGGTGGATTATAGCGCGGGTGGTCTGTTCCTAGCCGCTGCCTTGTCGCTCATGCCGATGTTGCGGTCCCGCTTTAAGGCGTTCGGCTTCTGGGCCATTATAGTAATCCTCGTCGGCGGCCTGTTCGCCAAGCAATCGCGCGGCGCTTGGATAGCTGCGATCGTAGGTCTGCTGTTCATCGCGGCCTATCGCGGTCTCTGGGGGCGCGTCGCGCTACTGGCGGGAGCGAGCATTGCTGCAGAGACAGTAGTCCTTTTATTTGCCACGTCTGGGCGACTAGCTTCCATTGCCGGAAGGACGGGTGAAACCGACGGGACAGTTGCCTACCGCCAGCAGCTATTATCGCGAGGTCTTGAGCAGGTCGGCGCAAACCCGTTGCTGGGTCAATCGCCCGAGCGTTTGATTGCTAATCTCCCCGACCTGGTTCAGGGGCAGCATATCGTCGATTTCGTGAACGCGCATCTGTTCGTCGCCATGGCGGCTGGTATTCCTTTGTTCCTTATCTGGTGCTACATTTGGCTCGGTCCCGTTGTTGAGATCTGGAACAAACGATCACAGCGGCTCAGTGGCGGTGATCTAATGGAAGCGCCAGCGGCAATAATAGTTCCAGTTATGGTGGCTCTCGTCGCCACCTCTATCATGGATCGAAACTTAATCTGGCCGACTATAGGATTAGCTTTGACCGGCCCATGCTTGGCGCTGATTGGCAATCGGCAGAATCTGTCGCGGCACGTTAAGGCATCTTTGATAACTAGTCAGAATATTCTCGTTAAAAACCGACGCGCACTCCAAGAATCGTAAAACTCTGCTTCTAGTTCGGCTTTGCAATCGTCATAGCAATAAAGTTCACTTCTCTTCGTAATGATTATGTCAAAGATGTAGATTGTGAGATCCATAACGGCAGAGGTCTATATCATCTTATAAACTAAGACGTTATCGAACAGCTTTCAAATTCAATATGATGAGTCAAACATTACTTGCTTATATGCGGCGTGTTGGTCGATCCGGTGCAGGGCAGGGCTGATCGTGTGCGTGGTGCGGAACTCGTCGATTGCCTTCTTGCAGCCCTCCCAGCTCGGATAGTCGTCGATGATCACGTAGTCACCTGGTGAGACCTTGTCGTAGGGAGCGATCAGAGCGTTCATCGTCAAGTGGCATAAATTGCCGTCGAGCCGCAACAGAGCGATGTGTCTGATCGGAGCTTATAGCAACGTGTCGGAGAACCAGCTTTTCAGAAAACGCAGATTGCCGTCGAACAGGTCAAACCGCCGAAAGTTCTCCTGCACCTGCTAGACATCAACGGAGAGGTAGCTTTCAGCGCTCAAGTTATCCTCGACGGGTTCGGTCTGGGGCTTGGGCATGCCCTCGAACGAGTCTGCGAGCCAGATATGTCGATCCTTCGCGCCTCGCGAATGCAAGACGGCCTGTGCGAGGGTCATGTTACCTCCACGCCAAACGCCCGTCTTAACGATGTCGCCCGGTACGTCGCGATCGATCACGTCCTCAATCAGCGATTGACGCTTGTCGAGCCGTGCCCGCCCCGTCATCGTGAAGCCGAATAGCGGCCAGTCCAGACCCTTCTCGCGCTGTACCGCGACATACGGTTTTGGCCACACAATCAAGAAAGCCTTCGAACGAAGAAGGCGAGAAAGGCGCGTCTGCAACGCCGCGCGAAGTGACCGCAGAAATTTCGGATGTTTAGCGGTGCCGACATCATTATACTCCTGCCAAGCGCTCTCATCAGAGAGAGGCACACAGAGCAGACTTCAATATATTCAAATGCTGTGTCCTATCATCCGTGACGGTCATGAAAAGTCCTCCATGCCTAGGCTCAAGCCCCATTAGCGTGGGCATGGAACGGCTTGCAGGCTAGTGGATTCAGGGCGCCAGGAGGTGCCCATGACCGAGCCGATGCTGTTGACCAAGACGCAGATGCGCCGGATAGAGCCCTGTATTCCGCTGTCGCGGGGCCGAGCCACGGTGGATGACCGGCGCGTGCTGTCAAGCATCGTGTACGTGATCCGGAGCGGGCTGATGTGGCGCGACGCCCCGGACGCGTAAGGGCCGCACAAGACGCTCTACAACCGCTTCGTGCGCTGGAGCCTGGCAGGCGTGTTCAATCCCATCTTTGCCGAGCTGGCAGCCGAGGGCGGGCCGCCCAGCCAACTCATGATCGACGCGACGAACCTCAAGGCGCACCGGGCCGCCGCCTCCTTGCCTAAAAAGGGGCTGTTCCGCGCCGTATCGGGCGCACCAAGGGCGGCCTGAACTCCAACCTGCACGCAGTCTGCGACAAGCGTGGGCGACCCCGCGTGCTGCTACTCACCGAGTGTCAGGTCAGCGACTACAAGGGCGCGGCGACCATGCTGCCCGTCATGTCCAATGCCTCAGTGCTCATCGCTGACCGGGGCTATGACGTCGACTAGTTCCGACAGGCGCTGCGCGCCCGCGGCACCCGTCCGTGCATCCCCGGTCGCTCGGGCCGTTCGCGCCCGATCCGCCACAGTAGGCAGCTCTACCGCGCCCGCCACAAGGTCGAGTCATCTTCGGCCGCCTGAAGGACTGGCGGCGCATCCTACCCGCTATGATCGATGCGCCTATACCTTCATGTCCGCCATCGCGCTCGCCGCCATCGTCCTGCTCTGGCTACCGCGTTGTGAGCCCTGAGCCTAGCCGTGCCAGGCTTCTACATCGTCGGTGCGGGGGCGAAACGCTTTCGGGAAAGCGCGCTCGCCAAAATCGCGCTGTCCTACAACGAAGCCGAAACATAGCTAGACCGCAAACTGCATCGGCCGCGGTGGCCGACCCGTCTGAGAATAAGCCACCATGTCCGCCTACAGCTTCGAATTCAGCACCGAACATCCCGCCGGTCCGTCGCGTGTGCCATTCGACGTGACGCCGCACAATCTCGATCCGCTGCCGGTCGTCCCGGAGGCGCTGTATGTCAGCACGGCGGGCAAAGTCGCGCTGCGCGGCGTCGCCGGGGCGGCAACGTCGTACTCCGCTAATGCGTCGCGGGTCAGGTGCTCGACGTACGCGCCAGCTGCGTACGCACCGCGGAGACGACCGCCGTCGACATTGTGGCGCTGGGTTGATGGCGTTCGGGTTTCACCTGCGGTCCTCCGCCCGGCGAGCGCGTCGCTCCGGTCCGATCGGCGCCGTACCGCTTAGACTGCCCGCGACCGACACGCTCGTCGCACGCGGGTTGGCCGACGCGATCCCGGCGTAGGCGGATAACAGTCCGCTGGCGGTCTGGACCGACTTGGTAAGCGGCGTCGCGGCGCAGCAGGCGAACTCCGCGGTGCGGCCCCGGTACCGGACGAGCCGCGCGGGCGACAAGCCGTTTGTGCTGTTCGGCAGCGACCAGCTGCTCGATGCGGCGGCGGACAACGCAGTCACCGCCTGCCGCAGCGGGTCGAGCACGGTAATGATGGTGTGCGGCGACGTGCGCTCGACCGGTTTCGGCTTTCTGTACACCGCTACGCCGAGCACCGGCCACAACCTGTTCTATAACGGGGGCGAGGCGGGTTTTTCGGGCAGGGGCTGCAGCGCGCGCCGCATGCGCGGACGGGGCTGACAACGCTCTGCTATGCGGGCGAGACGCTGACGAGTCGCTCGGCCACGCGTACAGACGGTACCTGCCTGCACGCGCACGGGAACGTGCGGAGCGGCGGAGGCAACCGCGTCGCGATCGGCGACAGCCCGGCGCTCGGCTTTGTTGGCGCGAAAGCCGAGATCTACGAGGTGACCGCTTGGAGCCGCGGCTTGGGCGCGGCCGAGGTGATACGGGCAGAGCGCTGGGCGCGTGACAAATACGCATGGCGTATTCTTGGACGCGTGGGGCGTTCCGCGTGTTTCATGGCAACCGCCTCATCAACGGCACCGATGGCACGGGTGCGATCAAGACATACCCGTCGCGGGTGGCGCCGCCGAACGGCTGCCCGCTGAGACAGTGGGACAATCTGGGGCACGGCGACCAGACTATGACCGGGCTGAAAGCGGAGGCGCTGGTCGACATTGACCCGTTGGTGCTGCTGCTCGGGCCGACCCCGCTCCACTTGGCCCTGTGGGAATGACTCAACCAACGCGGCGCGACGGACCCGCACGGCGAGACGGTCGGCTATTCCCGGGCGCGGCACAACGGTGAGCGTCGCTAGGCTTGTGCTGGGCACGAGCACCGACGCGACCGACAGCCCGGTAGACGCGGGCACGCTGGCCAAGCGGGCGGCGTACGACGGCTCCTCGACGCCGAATGGTGGAACTTCGCCGATACGTATGTGCCGCTCCATCGGGGCGGGCGGAGCGGGGTGGAGGGTGCGTACCGCGCAGCCGCGCCCACGGTGCCTATTTCAGCGAAGGCATCCACCTGACCAATGCGGGGTACGACGGGTCGCCGGGTTGTTCGCGCCGAGCATGGCGTGACGGCGGGCGGAGGGGGCCTAGCGTGTCGCCATCGGCTCGGGCCCGTGCCCGGACGTGCCGAGCTCCTCCTCCGCAACGTCGCGCAGCACGCTCGGCGCGGGTTCAGCCGGGAGGGACGGCAGGCCTCGGCGCAGGAAGACGAGCACCACTGCCGCCGCCGCCAGGACCGCGACGGCCGCGCCTTCGGCGACCAGCGCCGGAAAGGTCGCTCGGGACATGGGCATGAGGTACGCCGCCACCGCCGCAACGACGACGCCCGACAGCAACAGCAGGTCCGGCCCCGCGCGGAGATAGCCGCGCCTGACGCAGACAAAGAGCATGAACAGGTGGCCGACCGCCCCGCCGAAAACAACAGCGAGGGCGTAGTGCCGCGCGTCGCCGCCGAGTGCGACCACGACCCCCGCCGCCGCCAGAAACGCCAAGAGCTTTACCACGACCGACCAAGCCTCGTAATGCGGCGTGCCTTCGACCAGCGGCATGTGGCGCAGGCTGGACTCGGCGGTGTCGAGGAAGACACCGATCGCTAGGATCTGCGCGAATATCGCAGCCGCGTGGTACCGCGGCTCGTACAGGAGCATGAAGAAGGCCGGCGCGACCGCGACGGCCGTCAGCGCCATTACGGCGGTATACAGCAGCATGGTCGTGCGCAGACGAAGCAGCTGCGCGCGCGCAGCTGCGTCGCCGAGCAGCAGCTGAACGGTGAGCGGGTAGAAGACACCGGCGCTCCAGCGCTGTGTGACCTGCCCGGGCATGCCGGCCAGGGTGGCGCCGATCCCGTACAGGCCCAGCGCCGACATGCCAAACAGGAACGGGAACAGCGCCTTGTCGATCTGCCCGCCGACGAAGGACAGCGTCGACGACGTCTGGATCCACCGTGAGAACCGCCACTGCCGCGCGATATAGGCCCGGTCGAACGCGAATCGGGGCGGGCGGCCCGATAGCAGGTGGCTGGCGACGGTGGTGAAGGCGACCGCCACGAGTGTGCCGATCACGAGCGACCAGACCGTCGGGCTCACCAGCGCAACGAGGATGGAGACCGTCATCGCCACGATCCGCCCGCCGAGCTCCACAAGCGTGGAGGGGAGCAGCCGCCGGTGGCCGAGCGCGAGCACCGGATAAAGGCTCTGTGCGCCTTGAACGATCGGCATGAACGCCAGCGCGAACAGCGCGTCGCGTAGGCGTTCGTCCTGGTAGATCCAGGCGACTGGGACCGCTACCGCCGCCACGACCAGGCCGACGCCGACGCCGCGGATTACCTGCATGGTCCATAGCCGGTCTTCGTCATCCTTGCTCATTTCTCCCTCGCGAAGCGCCATGACGGCGATGCCAACGTCCGACACCATCTGGATGCCGGTCAGGATCAGCGCGGTGATGGCGGTGAGCGCGAAGGCGTCGGGGGCGAGCAGACGGGCGAGGACGATGTTGCTCAGGAGGCGCAGCACGCTTTGCGTCGCGGTGTTGGCGATGATCATCGCCGACGGGTTCCGCAACGCCTTATTCCAGGCGTCGGCGGCGCGCGCGGACGGTGAACGCGGGCGTTGGCCGAGCGGGGCGGATCGGTCCGGGCGGCGAGGATCGGACCCGTCGAGCATGCCGGGCGCGTTCACGGCCGATGACGTAAAGTCAAGTCGTGTCCGACCGGGGAGAGGCGCACCAGGTCGGGGAGGAGCCCGATCCGGGATGGTCCGGGCGGTCTCGACCGAAAAGGGGATATTCCGCTCCGCCGACTTGATCTAACCGGGCGGCGGGGAGAGACGGCATGGGTCGCGAGTGGATCGGCAGGCGGTCGTTGCGGGTGTTTCGCGAGTTCCGTCACCTGCGGTACGTCCTCGAAGCCGCGCGGCGACGCGGGTCGGCGCGGGTGTTTGGCGCGATCCTTCGCCTGATGTACGGCGGCCACGTCTCGTTCCGCTCGATTGAGACTTTGCCCGCCGAGCAGAGCGCGCGCTGGGCGGAAGTCGGCGTCCGGCCCGTGCGGCTGTCGATCGTGATCGTCAGTTACAGGCAGCCCATGGCGCTGCAATGCCTGCTGTCCAGCCTGGCCTGCCAAGTCGTCCAGAATTTCGAGGTGATCGTCTATCATGACGGTCCCGATGACGAGACCCGCGCGGTCGCCGAGCGCTTCGCGCGGACGTCGGACCGCTACCGCTACCGGGAGACGCCGGTGCGCCACGATGATTGGGGCCACTCGCTGCGCTCGCTAGGCATCAAAGAGGCGCGAGGCGAGTTCCTGCTAATCACCAACGGCGATAACTACTACGTCCCCAGGTTCACCGAGTTCGCGTTCGACGCCGTTGACGGGGAGAAGCTCGACATGGTGCTCTGGGACCTCGTTCACAGCTACAGCTCGCCGGGCCAGCGCACGCTTCGCTGTTACACGCCGTTCCGGGTATTCCCGGCGAGATACGTGGTCGACATCGCCGCAGTGATGGTGCGGACCGCCTCGGCGAAGCGGGTCGGATGGACCGACCGTTCGCACGCCGGCGACGCCGCCTATGTCGAGCAGCTGCTGGCGCTTGCGGACGCCCCGATCCGCATCGGAAAAGTAGAGAAGACGCTGGCGGTCCACAACTGACGCCGAGAGCCGCGGTCCGTCGCCGCATCTGACGTTGACGGGAAGAGTGAATGTGCCGTTCCGGGAACTGCGCCGGGCGCGGCGGCCGGTCAACTTGCGGCCTGGGCGGCTTGCGGATAAACAAGGCACCAAGAGAGGCATGACCGGTCGGTCCTTCAGCCTCGGAGGGGGTGCGTCGTTCCAGTCGAGTTGTCGGTCCGGGAGAGTGCGGTGCGACGGTGGTCGTGGCGGTGGCCGATCGCGCCGGTCCTGCTGGTCGGCGCGGTCGCGGTCGCAGGGCCGACCATGGCCGACGTCGCGCGTACAAGCTGGACCACCGAGCAGGGCGCGCATGGGCCGATGGTGCTAGCGATCGGAGTATGGCTGCTAAGCCGCGAATGGCCCGCTGCGCGCCAGCTCGCTAGGCGTGGGTCAGGCGTTTTCTCCGCCATCGCCTTTGCGGTTCTTCTGCCGCTCTACGTCTTCGCGCGTGTGACCAGCATCATTGAGATCGAGGGCGCGGTCATGTACGCGCTGATGCTGGCCACTGCCTACGCCGTATGGGGCGGGGCGACCTTACGGCGGGCCTGGTTTCCGCTGTTCTTCTTGCTTTTTGCGTTCCCGCCTCCCGACACGCTCTTTGCGATGCTGACGCAGCCGTTGAAGATCGGCATCTCGGAGGCGGCGGTTTCGATGCTGTACGCGTTCGGCTATCCCATTGCCGGGTCGGGCGTGACCATCCAGATCGGCCAGTACCAGATGCTGGTGGCGGCGGCCTGCGCCGGGTTGAACTCGCTGATCAGCCTGACCGCGCTGGGCCTGTTCTACACATATATCCGGCACAGCTCGAATTGGCGCTACATGGCGTTCCTGCTCGCCTGTATTGTGCCGGTCGCGGTGGTTGCGAACCTGGTTCGCGTCCTTCTGCTCCTTCTGATTACCTATCATTTCGGCGAGGCGGCCGGTCAGGGATTTTTCCACGAGCTCGCGGGCATGACGATGTTCGTCACTGCGCTGCTGGGCATATTTTTGGTCGATAGTTTGACGACGCCGCTGCGCCGACGTTTCGCGACCGCGCGGCCGGCCGAACCGGCGACTGCAACATGAACGACGAGAGCTGGAGCTCGCGGATCGCTGAGGAGCGCTCGCAGCTATCACGACGGCAGATGCTAATAGGCGGCTCCCTCATGGTTGCCGCCACGGCGGGTCTGGTCCTGAAGCCGCGGCGCACGCAGAACATGCTTGGTGCCGCCAAGCTGGAGGATTTGGTGCCCAAGCAGATCGGCGGCTGGCGGTTCAATACCGCGAGCGGGCTGGTGCTGCCGCCCGCGGACCAGCTGCGCGATCAGCTTTATAGCCAGCTGCTAACGCGCGTCTATGCGCGCGACGGCGCGCCGCCGGTGATGATGCTGATCGCTTATAGCGGGGCGCAGGACGGGACGCTCCAGGTACACCGTCCCGAGGTCTGCTATCCCGCCTCCGGCTATCGCTTGACGCGGACGGAAGCGCACACGGTCGCGCTCGCGCCCGGCTTGGCCGTTCCTGGGAGAGCGATCCTGGCGGAAACCGACATGCGGCGCGAGCAGCTGATATACTGGACGCGGCAGGGCAGCCATTTTCCAACGATCTGGTCGGAGCAGCGCACGGCGGTGATCGCGGAGAATTTCGCCGGCATCGTTCCGGACGGCGTGCTGCTGCGCCTGTCGACGGTCGGCGGCGGCAGTACGGTTCCGCTGTTAGATGGGTTTGCCCGCGATCTCTATCGCGCAGTCGGCGCTCGCATGCGCAGCGTGCTGCTGGGGCCGACGCTCGGCGGTCCATCGACCGGCTGAAATCGACTTTTCGAAGGGAACGTACGTGAACAAGAAAGTATTGGCAGCCGGCGCGGCATCGTTGCTGCTGCTTGGCGGCTGTGAGAAAAAGGTGGGCGGCCAAGTGGTCGCCGTGGTCAACGGCGAGGAGGTGACGCAGCAGGAGCTTAACGCCGAGCTCGGCGGCGCGGCCCTACCCGAGGGCGCCGAGCGCAAGGCGGTGATGACGCAGCTGCTTCAGCGGATCGTCGACCGCAAGCTGCTGGTCGCGCAGGCCAAGGAACAGGGCTTGGACAAATCGCCGGCTTATCTAGCGCAAGTCCAGCGCGGCCAGGACGCGGTCCTAGTTGAAATGCTGGTCAGCAAGGTCGCCAAGGGTACTGCGGTGCCGGACGCCGCGGCCGCGGGCCGCTTTATCCAGGAGAACCCGACGTTGTTCGCGGGCCGCAAGCGGTACGAGCTCGATCAAATTGCCTTCCGGGCGACCAACGATCCGGCGCTGGGAAACAAGCTGAAACCCGCCCGAACGTTGTCGGAGGTCGAGGCGGTGCTGAAGGGCGAGGGTATCCCGTTCCAGCGTGGGGCCGCGCAGCTCGATACGGGCTCGCTAGCACCCGCTGTCGCGACCCGCATCGCGGCCCTGCCGCCGGGCGAGCCGTTCCTGGTGCCGCAGAACGGCCAGATGATCGTCAGCGTCATTCGCAAGACGGAGAACGCGCCGGTCGCGACTCAGCAGGCGCAGCCCGCGGCGGTCGAGCTGCTTCGCCGACAAGCGGTCGAACAGGCCATGCGCAAGCAGGCGGACCAGGCCAGGGCTAGCGCGAAGATCGAGTACGATCCCGCTTTCGCGCCGCCCAAGGGCGGCAAGGCCGCTTCGGCTTCCTGAGCGGGCGTCGCAGGCAGCCTCGGGGGTAACCGTCAGGCCGACGGTCTCGGGCTGAATGGGTTGGTCCGGGCATAGGATTCGAGCACGGCCGATGCACCGGCGGCCTGTCCCTTCGACCTGAGCAGCGTCGCGAGCCTGATGGCGAGCCTCGGGTCGGCACCGCGGCCTTTCAGTCCTTCGCGCAACGTCGTAGCGGCGAGGATGTCGTCGCCTAGCTCCGACTGTAGTCGCGCCAGCATCAGCCGTGCCGATGCGTCGGTCGGATCACCGGTCAGGGCGCGCCGTAGGTCTTCGATCGCGCCGCGCCGATTTTCGGCCTTCGCGCGCAGCATCGCGCGCACGACGAGCGCCCGCGGATGGTTGGCGTCAGCCGCCAGCACACCGGCGGTCTCCGCAGCGGCCTTGTCGTCCGCGCCGAGCAGAGCGCGCGCATGGGCGCGGGCTGCTTTCGCGTTCGAGTTGGCCGCATCGGCCGGACCCCGCGCCTCGGCCTCGCCTAGGACTTCTAACGCCAAATCCGGACGGCCGATGGCGTTGGCGTATTGCGCGTAGGTCGCCTTGCCCTCGACGGAACCGTTGGCGGCGCCCGCGACGATGGCGTCCGTCGGCACGGCGGACTTTCCCTGGGCGACCCACAGGTTCAGGACGGCGCTCGCGACGCCGACGTCGTTGGGCCGCAAGGCCAGCACGCGCCGCGCGACGACGAAGCCGCTACGCGGGTCGCCCGTGTCGTACAGGTTGGCGGCGTACTCCAGCTGCGCGGGCGGTGATTCGGGGTAGGCGCTGGCGAGACGGGTGATCGTGCGCGCATAGGCGGGGCCGTCCCTTGACTCGAGATAGATGCCCTTCAAGATGTTCAGGCGGCCGGCTAGGTCGCCCGGCGATGCCAGCGAGGCCTCGGCGGCCCGCGCTGCGCCGGCGTAATCGTCATTTGACATCAGGAGCTTGCTCTTGACGATCAGGGCCAGCGCGTCGGACGGGTCGGCTGCCAGGACGCGGTCTAGCAGCCGGGCCGCTCCCTTCTTGTCCGATTGGCTCAAGGCCAGGGACGCCTGAACCGTGAGCGCGGCCTTGTCGCCGGGCCGGAGGGCCGCAAGCTGTTCCGCGTACCGCTCCGCGCGTTGCGGCTGGTCAGCGCTGAGCGCGATCTGGCACAGACGCGTGAGGGCCTCCAGGTTCCCCCGATCAAACAAAAGCACGCTTTCATAGGCGTCGAACGCAGCGCCGTAATTCTGCTCCGCCATCGCAATGTGGGCAGACAGTAGCCAGTATTCACCAACATCGTCGCGGGCCGCGAGCGCGACGCCGATCTGCCGGCGGGCCGTCGCGACCTCGCCCTGCTGCAACGCGTCGGCGGCAATGGCCGCGGCCGTTCCGGCTTTCTCGTCGGGCGACGTGCAAGCCGACGCCAGCAGCGTCACGCAAAGAAGCTTCAGTCCTGAATTGAACGATCGACCGGCCATGAGTTCCGCTTTTCGAGGCCGAGGCGACGCCGTCGTCGGTCGACCGGTCGTTGCGCTATCGGCTTGGAGGATCGATGAAAACCCTTGGTCAGACGCAAGGGGCGGCGTTTACTCTCTTTGTGCCTAGCGGGTACGGGGGCTTGGCGGTATGCTACGACGAAGACGAGTTCAGAGGATCGGGATCGATGTTGCGTAAAATTATGGTGGCGGCGGCTTTCGTCGCGGCGGTGCCGGTCACATTTTCGCAGGTCGCGTTCGCGCAGGGTGCAGGACAGGCTGTGGCCTCGCAGCCCCGGGCCTACCGGATCAATCCTGGCGATGAGCTGGAGATCTATGTGTGGGGCGAGGAGCGGCTGCGGCGCGATATCAAGGTGCTGCCGGACGGCACCATATCCTTTCCGCTGGTCGGACAGGTGAGTGCACTCAACAAGCTTCCGCGCGAGGTCGAGCAGACGATCTTTAACGGCCTGAAGTCGCAATATCGCGAGACGGTTCCGCAGGTAACCGTGTCGGTGAAGAACGCCGTCGGGATGCAGTTCTCCATTGTCGGTAAGGTGCGTTCGCCCGGCGCGTTCACGACGGGCCGCTATGTCAACATCCTGGAGGGGTTGGCCTTAGCCGGCGGGCCCGCGGAATTTGCCGACATGGGCAATGTTCGCATTTTGCGCAAATCGGGCGGCGGGCTGTCCGTCCTCCGAGTCCGTCTGACCGATGTCCTGAAGGGCAATCCCAGCGACCGCGATCTAGAGGGCCTGCCGCAGATTGAAAGCGGCGACACGGTCATCGTTCCTTGAAACGGTCTACTTTCCTGGCGGGAGCATGCACCGCCGCCTTGACGGCCGTGCCGACTGTGGCCTGGGCGCAGGAGGACCGGCTCAGCGTCGACGTGGTCGGCTCGGCCGGGTACTCGAACAACCCCTTCGCACTCGTCGACGACAACACTGACAGTGCCCTGGTCAGCGTTGACGTCCTACCGCGCTACCAACGCCTGACCGAACGCTCGACGCTGACCTTGTCCGGCGCGGCGAGCTTTCAACGATACCTGCGTCGCTATTCCAACAACGAAAGCTACTCTGCCTCGGCGGACTACGCGTTGCGAGCGAGCGAGCAGGTGACGGCGCACACGCGCCTGGATTTGTTAAGCAGCGTGTTGGGCGCGAACAATTTTCTGCCCGGCATCGTCGGCGCGGGACAGGCCAGTCCGGCGATCGGCTCGGGCGCGGGTACGACCACCGGCGTCGATGCGGGCGGGGGTGGCGGTACTATCGTGCCTGGCGCGAACCCGACGGTCGTCCCCTTGATGCCGTTCACCGACATCGGGCTGTTCGGATTGCGCAATCGGCGCCGGTCGGCGCGGCTGGGCGGCGACGTGGCAATCGGCCTCTCTGCCCAGGAGTCGTTGACCGTCAGTGGGTACGGTGAGGTCGCGCGGTTTAGTCAGTTGCCGGAATTCGGCGACTATGAGGCATTCGGTGCGACGCTGGGTTATTCGCGGCGGTTGTCCGAGCGGCTCACCGTCGGCTTGCGCGGATCAGTGTCCGATTTCAACTACCAAACGAGCGACTCCGACTCACGCGCATTATCCCTCGAGGCGACCGGTTCTACGCGATTGAGCGAGCTGTGGTCGGCCGACGGGGCTGTCGGCGTGACCTTCGTGGACAGCGGTGCAGTCGGCTCCACGCGCCGGACGTCTCTGTCCGGCAACGTCAACCTTACCCGACGAGGCGAGCTGTCGAGCCTGTCTTTCCAGGGATCGCGGCAAGTCTCCCCGACGGGTCTGGCGGGAACGCAGTATGTCTCCACTATCGGCGTTAACTGGTCGAGGCGGCTCGGCGAGCGTGAGAACGTGTCACTTAGCGCCAACTACAGCAACGTGGGCGGCGGCGGCCAGGATTTGACGCGGATTCCGGGCGGGTTGCCGTTTCAGACCGAGTTCGGGCAGGTCATCGCCGGCTATGATCGCCAGATAAACCGGCGAATGCGCTTCGTTGCTTCGGCCAACTATCGTCAGCTATTCGGCGGAAATGCAGGCCGACCACGGGATTTCGGAGGGCAGCTAGGCCTTTCCTACCGCATCGGAGATCCGCGTTGACCGACAGACTACGCGACGGCCCGAGTGACAACGACCAGACGCCCGGCATCATCGGCAGCCTTCCGATTATTCTGTGGCAGCGCAAGTGGCTGTTGATCGTTCCCGCTTTGTTGATCGCGGTAGCGGCTATCGCAGCCGCGTTTCTCCTCCCGCGCAGCTACCAGGCGCGCGCCGTGCTGCTGGTCGAGTCGCAAGATTTGCCCGACGTTGTGGATAGAGGCGCTAATCCGATCGACCGCCGGATGGCGCGGATCCGCCAGCAGATACTCAGCCGACCCGATCTGGTGGAAATAATCCAGGCGAACGATCTTTACGATGCATCCCGCCGTGCCGAACCGCTGTCGGTGATGGTCGATCGGATGCGTGGCGCTACAAGCATCAGCGCCGTCGATGCAAACATCCAGCGCGCGCCGTCGGGTGCCAACAATGGATCGATCGCGTTCTCGCTGACGTTCGATTATCCGACGCCCGGCCCTGCGCAGGTCGTCGCGCAGACGTTCGTTGACCGATTGTTGAAGCTGGACGCGACGCAGACGCAGGCAGGTGCGCAGGGCAACGTCAACTACCTGGAGGACCAGGAGGCGGGCCTGCGGCAGGAGGTCGCGCAGATCGAGGGACGGATCCGGCAGATCGCGGGCGCGAACGGCGCGGCGCTGTCCTCCGCCGGCGCGACCATGATGACGGGCGGAATTGGAATCGACTACGCCGGCCAGATCGCCGCGCTTCAGCGGGAGAACACGCAGCTGAGCGCCCAGGCCAGCACAACGGTCGACCGCGATCCGAATGTGGTCGCGGCCGAGGCGGCGTTTACTGCCGCTCAAGCTATCTATTCCGACAACCACCCGGACGTGCAGCTGGCGCGCAAAAGGCTGGAGATCGCTCGGGTCAGCGCCCGGAACATCTCGGGGCGCAACGTGTCGACCGCCGTACGGCAGCAGATCGCCACCAATAATGCCGCCATCGCGCAGCTGGGCCGCCAGCGCGACTCCGAGGAGTCGCGTGTCGCGACCATGGCCGCCGCACAGTCCCGCGGGCCCGTCGTTCAGCAGGAGGTGCAGCAGCTTGCCGCCCGCGCCGACATGATTAGGACCAACCTGGCGCGCGTGTCGACTAGCCTGCTCAGCGCGCGGTCTGTGTCCAAGCTGACCGACGAGCAGCGCGGCGAACGCCTGACGCTTATCGAACCGCCGGTGACGCCAGACCAGCCGACATCGCCCAACCGGCCGTTGCTGATCATTGGTGGCATCCTTGCAGGCCTTGGTGCGGGCTTTGCGTTGGTCTTCTTGATCGAATTCATCCAGCGCCCAATTCGCAGCGCCGCGCAGCTTGCGCACCTGCTCGGTGAGCCGCCGCTCGGCGTGGTTCCGGTCCTGAACGCCAAGCCGAGCTTGTTGGCGCGCTTGGCGCAACGGCGGGCCGTCCCAGCGCGCCGCGATCATGTCGCACCGGCCGGTTAGGCCGACGAGAAAAGGTTTCCATGTTGCACAACACGTTCGACCCTCCTGCCTCGTCGGCCGGCATGTCCGCGGGTCCGCTCGCGGGCTCGGCGACAGAGGTCCAGCTCGTCAACGTCGTCAAGCGCGGCGTTTTCGGCTTCAACAGCCGCGACCGGCGTTCGCGCCCCTTCAACTTGCTCCGCTCGCAGGTCACCAAGATCATGAACGCGCGCGGGTGGAAGATGATCGGGGTCACCTCGGCGACGCCTGCCGTGGGCAAGACATTTATCGCCAACAATCTCGCCGCGTCCATGTCGCGCGTCCCGGACCGGCAGACGTTCCTATTCGACCTCGATCTCCGGCGCGGCTCAGTAGCGACCCAATACGATCTTAAGCAGCAACACGGCGTAGACGCCTATTTGAACGGCGAAATCGATTCGCTGGCAACGGTCGGCCGGCGCGTGGTTGGGAGCAACCTGACTATCTATCCCAGCTTTCGCGTCGAGGAGTCCTCGGCGGAGCTCCTGGCGGGTGCTCGGATGAAGACGCTGGTCGAGGCCATGCGGGCGCTGCCCGACGATCATATGTGCATCTGCGACCTGCCGCCGGCCTTCGCTAACGATGACGCTGCGATCATCCTCGAGCAGCTCGACGCTTACTTGCTAGTGGTTGAGGAGGGCAGGACCACCGCGCGACAAGTGCGCGACGCTATAGAGCTGCTCAAGCCGTCGCCCTGCATCGGAACCGTGCTCAACCGCTATAACGGCGTGATCGGGGGTGACGATTACGGTTTCGGCTATTGGGGCAAGGGCAATTACGACGCGTATTACAACTGATCGACCCGTTTCGTAAGCATCGGGCCAGGATGACGGACGCGCGCGGGGGAGGGCGGCCATGAGGATCGCCTATCTCTGCAATCGCTATCCGGCGGTCAGCCATAGTTTTGTCCGGCGCGAGATCGCGGGCGTCGAAGCGTCGGGGCATTCGGTCGATCGCTACACGGTACGCGCCTGGGGGATGCTTCTAGACGAAGCCGACCGCGCGGAGGCGGGCCGGACTACGGCGATCCTTGCCGCCGGCGCGATCGGGCTGCTGCTCGCGCTGCTGGTCGCGGCGATCGGCAGCCCG
>VYKR01000032.1_pt1 | contig 46693 bp, 43 predicted proteins | sample 5109561 | NCBI WGS metagenome assembly VYKR01 (sample SAMN12291799, study PRJNA351875) | freshwater metagenome | isolation source: freshwater lake | place: USA: Michigan, Ford Lake | collected 2015-08-15
AAAAGCGTTAGATTTATTGGGAGTTTCTCTGATTTGTACCCAGTAACGGGGTGCTGGAAATTCTTTTAATCCCTTCTACAGCACAGGTTATGGCTTTTTGTCAACGGGGAAGTCTAGGTATAACAAGGGAAAATTGCTAGTTTTTGTCTGTGGCTAAAAATACAGACGAAGCAATCATCACCAGCTAACTTTGCCTTTGAGCTTGTTAATTTTTCCCTTACCGATTCCCGATACTCGATCCAAATCTTCTAGGGAAGTAAAGGGTTTTTCTTGCCGGGCTGCGATAATTTTTTCGGCTAATTTGCCACTGATACCGGGTAAAGTATCTAGTTCCTCTTTTGTGGCAGTGTTTAAATTAATTAAGCGATCGCTTTTAATTGTTACAGATTGGGGGCAGTTTTTTCTATCTTGTTCGATCCGATTTTTAATAGTTTCCGGCAGTCCTAATTTAGCGGTACGGTAAAGATCTTGAAATTCTCGCTCGAAATGAGCGGCAACAGTGGGATTATCGATAATAACTAAAGCTTCATCGTTTTGGTGGTTAGCAGCTGCTGACCAATTATGAGAACCAGTAATCACAATTTTATCATCGATTAAACCGAATTTATGGTGTAATTTATCTCCCCGGGCTAGATCGGGAACTCCTACGGTATTAATTGGGTTTTGCCAAGGCTGATTATCTGGTTCATAACGACATTTATTACTGAGAGCAACTCCTAATAAATCTAATCCTTCGCTATAGTATCGGAAGGCAAAACTAGGATCAATTAAAGCTTTAATTTCTGTCCCTTTTTGATGTCGTTGGGCGAGAATATTAGCTAAAGGCTGTTCCGTCAGGACAAACAGGGCTAAATTCACGGATTTTTTAGCTTTATTTAAAGTTTCACCGATCAGACCATTGCTAGTAATTGCCCAGGGATAAGTGGCAGAATCGGGGGAAAATTTGACCGTCAGACTACTATTACCGATAGTAATTGTTTGTGGTTTTCTGTGGGGTTTATCTAACCCAAATCTAGGACGATCTTCCCTTCCCCACATCAGATTAAATTCTCTTTGAAAAACTCTAGCTAGTGGGGGATTAGTAATGACTAATAAGTGATTGGCATTCCCGACGGTTTCGGGATTAGAAAAGTCTCCATGAATATCACTTAAGGTATAGTTAGCTGAACTGATTAAAGTAGTGTAATTATCAATAACCATGAATTTATGGTGCATTAAACCACTACCTTTTGAGCGATCTGCACTATCATCAATTAGGGGAATACCAGCTTTTTTGAGGATAGTAATTGCATCTCTTTGGGCGATTTCCTCTGCACTTAATTTACCATCTCGATTTATGTCAACTAAATCAAAAAGGTTTTGATAACGTTCCTGTTCTCGATCGCTTGATTGTTCTCGGTTTTTGGCTAAACTATTAATAGGTTGATTGTAAATATTTTCGAGGATAACCCTAACTTTAATTCCCTGCTGCTGACGAGCAACTAAAGCTTGAGCGATGGCGGGTAAACGTAACTCTTGCACTGCTAGATCGATCGAACTTTTTGCGGAGTTGATATTATCAATAATAACCTGTTCTAAATTATCCCCTGGGCGATTAATTTGGCGATAGGGATCGGTATAATTTGAACCCTGGGCCTGATTATAATTAAAATAGACTTGAATATATTGATCTTGGGGCAAGGGTTGGGGACGATTTTGGATGACATTGAGAGAATGACAACCCCACAAAAGAAAAACTGTTCCTAACAAAAATCCTAACTGTTTCATAGTCCGAATTTTTTTTAATCTCAATTTATCTATTGCCATATTTGTCCACATAATTATCATTATCCTAGAATTCAGGAGGAGTCAGGAGAGAATTTTTACCTAAGGAGGTTCTCGGAAATCGGTATGTACTAAATTGATTATAAGTAGTCGGACATAAATTCTGTTGTCTATCTTAAGAAATGTAAATTGCCGCAATTCTGACTGACTACTGACAACCGACTCCTTACCCCACAGTTAACTTTACTTTTGTCCAACTACTTAATCAATCCTGATTCTAGATTGAAGACGACGACTTTGTCCTTGATTGCTTAAATCGCTGACCAAAGATCTGACATCTAGTTAGTGAATTTTGTTATAATCTAGGGAACAATAGCACTGTTCTTCTAGATCTGGGTTTTACCATGACTGAACTTTTACCCCAATGCAGTAATCTGGCTGGTAATGTTAACAGTATAATTGAACTACTAAAAGGCGAATCCTCTCTCCGCAATCAACAGGATACCAGCAAGATAGAAATTGCCCTACAAAAAGCCATTTCTCCCAAATTTGAAATCGTTTTCGCCGGTGCTTTTAGTGCTGGGAAATCAATGTTAATCAATGCACTTTTAGAGCGAGAATTGCTGTATAGTGCCGAAGGACACGCAACGGGTACGGAATGTTATATTGAGTACGCAGAAGCTGATGAGGAAAGAGTGGTTTTAACCTTTCTCAGCGAAGTAGAAATTCGTACTTTAGTCGATACCGTCTGTCAAAATCTGCAATTAACCAATCCCAGTAACATTAATTCCCCGGAATACTGTAGTCAGTTAAACCAATACTGTCAAAAAATTATCGAACAGGAAGGGGGAGAAGGCAAATCCGAGCGAGCTAAACAAGCTCAGGGTTTAAAATTATTAATTGAAGGATTTACCCAAAATCGTGAGCGGATCCATACGCTGCATAATGCCACCTATTCCATGGAACAATTTCACTTTTCTAATTTAGCAGAAGCCGCTAGTTTTGCCCGTCGTGGTAGTAATAGTGCCGTCTTAAAACGTCTAGAATATTACTGTCATCATCCTCTCCTTAAAGATGGTAACGTTTTGGTAGATTTGCCTGGAATTGATGCCCCAGTCAAAAAAGATGCCGCCTTAGCCTATCGTAAAATAGAGCATCCTGATACTTCGGCAGTGGTTTGTGTTTTAAAGGCTGCTTCTGCGGGAGAATTAGCCACAGAAGAAACGGAATTACTCGAAAAAATTCGCTCTAATGCTGGTATTCGCGATCGAGTTTTTTATGTTTTTAACCGCATTGATGAAACCTGGTACGCAGCCCAACTAAAACAGCGTTTAGAAAACCTAATCCAAACGCAATTTCGTGATACTTCCCGCCTCTACAAAACCAGCGGACTGTTAGGGTTTTATGGGTATCAGGTGAAAAATCAAACCAATATTAATGAGCGTTATGGTTTAGATTCTATCTTTGCCGAAAGTGTTAAAAATTTAGGAGGAGAAGAAGAAACACCACAATTTGTCAGCGAGTTTAATAACTATTGTGCCAACTCTGGTAAATTACTGGCAACTCCCTTTAAAGTTTCCATCCACGGTTATGAAACTCCCAATAAAAATTATTTCCGAGTTTTAAGCGAGTGGGGAACTCCTTTACTAGAGCAGTTAATTGCTGATAGTGGTATCGCAGAATTTCGCACGGCAATTACTCGTTATCTCACCGAAGAAAAACGTCCCCAATTGTTTGCAACTTTAGCTGATGATTTACAATCTCTCTGCATTACTCTCAAAAATCATTATCAAGAGATTTATCGTGATTTAGAAAGTCAACCACGAGAAATTGAGGCGATGAAAGCTCTGGAGTTAAATCACCTCAATCAAGAGTTAAAGGAAGTGGGAGAGAAATTAACTAAACATATCGATGGTTATGTCAATGCTATCGTGGTTAATAGCGATGAAAACTTTGAGGAAGACTTTAAGAAACTGAAAGCGAGAATGGTATCAAGATTGGATGAGTTATTAAATACTTTTTCTGTTAAAAATGCTTACTCGCAAGCGACTTTAACCCATCCCCGCAATGCTACAGCACCTTTATTAGCAGTATTAGTAGAAGCTTTTTATTATCTGTCTAACCAGCTAGAAGATGTGTTAATTGAGGAGTCAACCAGTTTAATTAGTCGCTTTTGTCAGCGTCTTTTAGATGCGGTAAGACAAGGTGATTATTATCGGCAAATCTATCGTTTATTAGGCAATGATGGCCACCTAGAAAGTCAGCTAAAACAGCTAGAATTGCAGTTAATTCATGCCTTGATTTCCGAAGCAAAAACTGAGTGTGATCGCTATGTAAGAGAAAATCATAATTTTTACAACGAAGGCACTTTTTCGATCTTTCAATTTCGGGAAACTGTGCAACAAACTGCCCAAGGTTATGACTGTGAAAGTATTCTTGCTGCCGAACCTGCTATCCGTCAATTACTTAAGTTAGATTTTGAGCCAAAAGTATCAGCAACAATTCATAAAAACTTCCGCCAAACTGTTAATAATACTCTGAAAAATCAATTGATACCAATGGCAAAAAAACAAGCGGATACTATTCTACAACAGTTCAATCAAGCTCGTTCTTATCTAGAACAAACTTTAGAACAGGAAGCAGCGGAAAAAATTGCGAATAATGCCCGCAAACAGGAAGAAATTCACCAAAAAATTGAGGATTATAACCAAGCGATAAACTCTCTTAATACTTGTTTAACTGCTATGGGTTTACAGAAAAATCATTTACCTGTAATTGGTGAACAAGAATTAGAGATTGTCCCAGAAGTTGTTAATTACTCCAGCGATTAATATGGGGAGTGGGAAGGTGAGAAGTGAGGGGAAACAATCCATCTGTTAAAAACCGATTTGCTGTCAAAGCAAAAAATTAATTAAAATTAAAACTCATCGGGGGATAAGCGATCGAAGTCTTGTTATTCTTAAACTGGTAGGTTTTGGGATTTTTCTAGGCCCGCAGCTTAACCCGATCAACCGATAACCGATAGAGGGGTGCAGAATGGGAGAATGGTTAGATTTTACCGATGAAGTGGTCACTGTTAATGGCAAAGGTGAGGAAATTAAACGGGAAAAAGTCACTAATCGAGGTTATAAATATTTTTTAAGCAAAAAAACCTTTTTAGAAATGATTTCTATCCCTAGCGGTCAATACCTCATCGGTGCGTCCAAAAGCGAGTTAGGCTGGAAATCGAGTCAAAGTCCCCAATCTCCGGTTAATATTCAGGCCTTTTGTCTGAGTCGCTACCCAATTACCCAACGACAATGGCGCGAGGTGGCAAAATTAGAACCAGTAAATATTGAACTTAATCCCTATCCGGCCCATTTTGAAGGTTATGATCGCCCAGTAGAACAAATTAACTGGTGGGAAGCGGTGGAATTTTGCGATCGCCTATCCCGTCTCACCGGACTCAATTATCGTTTACCCGCAGAAAAAGAATGGGAATACGCTTGTCGGGGGGGTACATCAACCCCCTTCCACTTTGGCCTGACAATTTCCACTGATTTAGCCAACTATTCCGGGGTGGACTGGGATTATGGCGGCAAAGTGTGCAGTTATGGTCGTTATGGGGAAGGTTCCCTAGGATGCGATCGCAGGGAAACCACACCGGTAGGAATGTTTGCCGTCGCTAACCCTTTCGGACTCTACGACCTGCACGGAAATGTCAGGGAATGGTGTGCAGATTACTGGCGCGATAACTACGAAGCAGCCACAATAGAAGATAGGGACAGACGAGTTTTACGGGGGGGTTCCTGGAATGATGGCCCTAACAAATGTCGCTCGGCCTACCGGGTCAAATTTCTGGCTACTGCCGGACTCTATGATATCGGTTTTCGTGTGGTTAGCGATAATTCTCCTTAAATCTGAAAACCGATCACTGATTACCGGTGACAGGGAGGTGAAAAAATTGAAAATAGAACTACCCCAGCAAATAATCAGCGAATTTTGTCAGAAATGGCAGATATCTGAAATGTGTTTATTCGGATCGGTTTTGCGGGAAGATTTTCGTCCAGATAGCGATATTGATATACTGGTCAGTTTTCAAGATAGTGTTTCTTGGGGACTTCTGGAGTTTTCGAGGATGAAACGGGAATTAGAGAATTTATTGGGACGGAAAGTTGATTTGCTAACGAAAAAATCGATCGAGCAGAGTCATAATTGGATTCGTCAACGAGAGATTTTAGGGACAGCGCAAGTGATTTATGTGGCGGGATAAGGCTTTTTTACTAGATATTGTCCGAGCAGGTCAATTAGCTCAATAATTTGCCGATCAACCGGCAAAATTTGCAGGTGTTTGTCAGACAAATTTTAAAAATATACCGCTCCTCGATCGAGAGTTAGAATTGATTTTAGAGACAATAAAGGTGATTTAACCAAATGATTGCTAACTTTGACCATAACTATCTTTCCCCAGAAGATTATTTAGCAACGGAGAGAATAGCCAAGTATAAACACGAATACATTCGCGGTCAAACCTACGCCATGGCTGGTGCAAGTAAAGCCCATGGTATGATTATTATCAACTTAGCCACACTTTTAAAAAACCGGCTGCGGGGTAGTGGTTGTCTTGTCTATGCCACAGATATGAAAGTTCGTCTAGAAATAGCTAATAGTTATTTTTATCCCGATCTTGTGGTCACTTGCGACTCGCGAGATAATCGGTCTTTCTCGGAAGATTTTATCCGTTATCCGCGCTTGATTGTAGAAGTATTATCCCCCACTACGGCTGCCTTTGACCGGGGTGATAAATTTGCCGACTATCGTTCCCTTGAAACTTTAGAAGAATACGTTCTTATCAGTCAAGAACGCATCAGTGTGGATTGTTTTCGTCGCAATGATGAAGGATTCTGGGTTCTTTATCCCTACAGCAAAGGAGCAGATATTTATCTAGCTAGTATCGATTTTCACTGCGCGATCGCATCTTTATACGAAGATATAACAGAAATCTGTTAAAAAATCAGATCAGTTTTTTTCTGTTTACTATTTACTTTTTACCTGATTAATGCTTGTCATCCTCTCCGCTATTGTTCCAGTGGGTTTTATCATCCTCATCGGTGTGATAGCAGGAAAAATTCTCACTGTGGAAGTGCATTCCCTTTCCCAAATCACGGTGTATATTCTTGCCCCCGCTTTGGTGATTGATGGACTCTATCGCACCACTTTATCCGGCAGCAATATCGGTTTAATTCTCCTAGGCTTTGCTCTTATTTCACTGGTAATGGCGATTGTCGTCGAAATTATCGCCTATTGTCTTAGTCTCGATGCTGATACCCGCAAAAGCCTCATGGCTGCCGCTGTGATGCCCAATAACGGTAATATGGGTTTACCTGTGGCTAGTTTTGCCCTGGGTGCGGCCGGACTGGAAAGAGCGATAATCTATATGATTGGCTCTAGTATTCTTTTATTTGGTATTAGTCCCGCTTATTTGCGAGGAAAAAGCTTTCTTTCAGGATTTCGCTTAGTTTTTCGCTTGCCCTTAATCTGGTCAATTTTTATCGGCATTAGCTTTCAAACTTTCTCTTTTCATCTTCCCCTGCAATTAGATAAAAGTATTAGCTATCTGGGACAAGCGGCAATTCCTTTGGCTTTAATTATCCTAGGTATTCAATTATCTCAGCAAAAATTAGCGATCGGTAAATTAGAATTATTAGGGGCCTGTTTGCGTCTTTTAGTCGCTCCTCTTTTGGCATTTGCGATCGGCAGTAGTTTAGGATTAACTGGTATGGATCTAAAAATTCTTATCCTACAGAGTGCCATGCCCACCGCCGTTAATACCGTCATTTTAGTCACAGAATTCGGTGGTTCAGCCGCTTTAATGGCCCGCACAGTTGTGGTCACTACCCTTGCTAGTTTTCTGACTATTCCTTTCTTTCTTTGGTTATTAAAAGTCTATTTATAGCAGTTATCTTAAGGGTGAGGTGCGAAGTTTTCGTTTTGTTAACTGTTGACTGAAAAAAGCTCCAGCACTCCCTTTTCCCTTCTCCACAACTCCCACTCTGCAATAACTACTCGCAGCCAGAAATACGTTGGGTTCATATCATACTTTGTGCTTTTTGTCAAAAAAACTTTTTTTTTGCAATAAAACTACACAAAAAAAAGATCATCGTTGTGGGTGAAATTGACTGATTTACCCGTCCTAATTAGGATCACCTTGTAGGTGTGGCAAGGGTTTCAACCATTGCTGTCCAAAAAAGCACAGAATAACCCATTATGAAATTCAGTAAAATCGCTGTAACCATCATAACATCGTTGTTAAATAAAAATCTTTCTCAATTAATTCTTAAGAATTTGTAAATATTGCGAAATGTTAATTTAAATATTCTCAAGTTTGTGGAGTCAATAAATAATTTTTGCTTATCTTTGTCGGAAAATAGAACTCCTGCAAAAATCCAACATCTACCATGGGGTTAGAATTCAGCATTCATACTAAATCCGTTGAGTAACGCACAGAAAACGGGTTTCTCGGAGAAACCCGTTTTCTGCTCATGCACTCATGCAAAAAGGGGAATAAATAATCAGTCTTTAATAACCAGATTTAGTATCAGGAGTCAGGAGTCAGTATTCAGGAGATTATTTTTATTTATTCTCCCCACTTCCCCACTTCCCCACTTCCCCACTTCCCAATTCATAATTCATAATTTAACCTTTGACTCACCCCAGCAATGGCAGCCAAGAGAAGCCAAACAATAGTATTAATCTTGACATCGGAGAGGGTGACATCGACGAGATTAAATAAAACGCAAGCACCAAAGGCCACCAGATAGGTAAAGATAATTAACTCACCCCCGGCTTTTTGTTGCCGTAGAAAGATAAATAAACGCCACCCTTGGGCATAAATCCAACCCACCCAAACAGACAATAAAATTAAGCCAATAATTCCCGTTTCTGCCATTAACATCAAATATAAATTATGGGGATGACCTAACCACAATCCCTGACTTTTTTCGTAGAGAGGTGTAAAACTGCGTAATCCCCAACCGAATAGGGGTCTTTCTTGGGTCATTTCTAGAGTAAAACGCCATTGAGTTGATCTGAGAGTCGCTAGAGGACGATCGGGGAACATTTCATCGGATAATCGCGCCCAAATCGCCCTAGGAACCAAAAAACGCAGACTATCCCTGAAAGGATTTGGTCCCCAAGAAGCAAGAGAAATCACCCCTCCCAAGAGGACAAAACCAGCGACTAAGGCATTCCAACCCAGATAAAGCGCGAAAATTAGGCAACCTAAAAAGGCTAAGGCCCAAGCATTGCGAGAATTGCTTAAAAATAGCCCTACACTGTCGATAAATATAGTTAAAGTTAAAAACCCGACTTTGAGATTTAAAAGGTTATTTCTTTGTCTGTGCCACTGCCGCCAAGTTAGAATTAATAAACCGATCGCTAAAATCAGAGTTATGAGTAAATAAGCCCCTAAAAGATTAGCATACATAAAAACCGAAGACATCCGCCCCAAAGGTTCACCCCCCACCCCGTAGGGCCAGGTAAAAATCCCTTTTAATGCTTCTGGTTTTTGCCAACCGAGAAAAATTTGTCCCCATCCCATCACCACTACCCAAACCGACGGAATAACCATCACCCAAGCTAGTTGACGCAATTGAGAGGGTTTTTTAATTAGTTGTCTGATATTGCTAAAAAAGAAGAAAAAAGGCAGGAAATTTCCTAAACCAATCCAAGCATCTCCCGGAGTTGGGGAAAGACTGGCACTAATCATTAACCAAAGTGTGACGATACCGAGACCTTGATTGAGACGTGACTGGATAATTGCCCGAAAATTGCCGGTAAAAACCCTAATTAACACGATAATAATGCCGATACCCGCCAACTCCGGCAGCATCATGGCGATAAAAACTGAAAAAAGTATTAAATTCCACTCCCACCCTTGACAAAAAATCTTTTTCATGCTACGCAGGTTGCCAACAATCCTCACGAGTCAGACGAATTTGGGCAAGGGCAAAAATAGTCGGGATAATCCGGCCGTAATCAGTGGCGATCGCTTTCCAACCGAGATCAGCAATAAACCAACCCCATAAAGCCGGTCCTACCAAACTTAACACGGTTCTGACGGCTCCGTAGCGGGCCGCCGCCCTAGTCATGCCCTGTTTAGCCGTTTGTAGGGCGATTTGATTAACAATTGTCCCACCCTGGACTAGGGCAGTTTTTGCCCCTTGATAGCGGACAAAATGAAGAGCGAACTGCCCGGCGATATGTTTGAGCAGAATCGGTTTCAGGATAGAATTAATGGCGATGACGCTACTGCCTTTGAGGACTATATCAAGGGGATTGTGTTGTAGGTGAACGGGTAAGGGTTGGGGAGTGTGGGAATCCGCGAGCGCCTTTTGAATTTGAATCGAGAGGGATTTTTGTTCCGATGGGGGGAGACGTTTCCAAGCTTTGTTAACGAGGTGAAGATAGATTTCCGCTTCAATTTCCGTTGTCGGCATTTTTTGGGAGTAGGGAACCTTGAGGAAATGACAGACACGGACGAGAATTTGACGATAACTAACTTTTTCGGTTTGACCTTTTAATACTGTCACACCATCGGCAGCCAAATAACGAAAACGATCCTCGACACTATCTAACCAACTTTCCCAATCTTGACTTTGAACGGCGATTGCGTCCGGCGCTCGTAGATAATCGAGAGGGTTAAAACGACGGCAAAAGAGGATGTTAGTGATTTGCTGTAGTTCCTCCTCGGTGGCTAACTCCAAAGCTGTGCGTAATTCGTCCAATGTGGTTTGTCCTCCTCAGCCCCAATAATCAAATCAGTTTCGCTAGTGCTGATTACTACTAATATTAACTCAAGGGTTCACAGGATTAGGAAGGCTAGTGACAAATTTTTCGATTAAGGTTGGGATCATTGGTGCGGGTTTAGCCGGGTTAACCTGCGCTCGTCAGTTGTGCGATCGAGGTTATACTGTTAAGCTATTTGATAAGTCTAGAGGCATTGGTGGTCGTTTAGCCACGCGACGGGTTAATCGAGCTAATCAAGAGATGGCTGTGGATCATGGCTTGCCTTTTTTGACTGTTCAGGGCGAAAAAACGGCGGCTTTAATTGATAATCTCCTGAGAGAGAATATAGTTACTTCTTGGTTTGATTCTAGCTATGTTGCTCCTTCTGGCATCAATAGCGTGGCGAAATTTTTAGCTCAAGGTTTAGAAATTGAACGAGATTTTCTGGTTACTCGTCTGGAAAATCGTCAGGAAAAATGGGTTTTAAACAATAACGGTCAAATTCGAGGGGAGTTTTCGGTGATTGTCCTAGCTATTCCCGCTCCGCAAGCGGCGTTATTGTTAGAAAACTCTCATATAACTACTATGCCAGAATTGCGATCGATCGTTTACGATCCCTGTTTAACGGTTATGGCAGGTTATGGCGATTCTTTACCCGCAGTTATTCCCTCCACCGCCATCGCTTGGTTAGGACTTGATAGCAGTAAACGGCAATCATCCCCTGATTATGTCTTTGTTGTGCATAGTAGTGGAGATTTTGCGGTTAAATATCTCGATAGCGAGGATTTAGAAGCAGTTAAGCTAGATTTGCTCGCTTGTGCTTCTTTGCCTCTCCCGGATTGGTCTCAGATGCACCGTTGGCGTTATGCTTTAGTCCGTCAGGGTTTAGCTGTACCCTGTTTAAGTGTTAATAGTCCTTTACCTCTAGTTGCCTGTGGTGATTGGTGTCAAGGGGGAGATTTATCGAGAAATTCTTCCCTAGAAACGGCCTTAGCTTCTGGGATAGCGGCAGCTAATCAAGTTCAGCAGCTACTCTCTGAAGAATCTAGGTACAGAACGTAGGTTGGGTTGAAGCATGAAACCCAACGTCCTAATCAAGTTCAGCAGCTACTCTCCTAGAATCTAGAGACAAGTTCAAATTCTTAGGTTAAGCTTAAGTTAACAAAAGGTTAAATAATATAATAATGTAGGTATCCTATACTGGGGGGTTGGTCACAATGGAAAAATTCAATTCTAAAGATAACTTTCTCTACCCTAAAACCAGCTACAGGGGTTTATTCACGCCACAAAATTTGGTTTTTAACGCTAATTTGCAGGAATTCGCCCTGAGAGTCTCTTTTATCGCTGGTTTACACACGGGGGGAAAACTTACCTCCACGGAAGCTTACGAGAAAATTAACCAGCTTTGGCAAGAGTTGAATACCAGTCAAAAATTCCTACTAGCTAATCATTTTGAGGATGACGGAGATTGAGAGATGGGGTTTTTTAGTGATCAGTAAACAGTAATCAGTATCTAAAGTGCTACTTCTAGATAAAAATGTCAACAAAAGACAACAAGAGGTAATTCTGCCGCTACAATATGATAGCGAGTTGTCAAGAGAACAGTAAAAGAACTGCCAATTGGATCTAGATGCCTCAATATACTACTAAACAAGCAACGGAAAACCCTGTTGTGTCCGCTCAGTCCGCCAAGAATCCCTTTTCACTATTTGGTCAATTTTGGGAAAGCCTAAAAATTGTCGCTCAACCCTATTGGTATCCAACGGAGTTAAATGGACGTGCCTTTGGAGATGTGATCATTTCTTGGGGAATGTCAGCTTTGATCCTCTTAAGTATCTTGGCAACAGTCGGGGTAGAAGCTTTTAGTAGCTACTGGAATCGTTATGTACTCGATATTATTATTGAGGATAGAGACCTTTCTAAATATCTCAATACGCTTTGGTTATCCAGTTTGTTGATTATAGGAACAACGGGGTTATTTGCTTTTTCTCAATTTATTCGTCGTCGAGTGGCATTGGATTGGTATAAGTGGTTAACGAAACAAACCGTTAAAAAATATCTCAATGATCGCGCTTACTATAACATCGATTTTACCTCGAACTTAAAAAATCCCGATCAAAGATTATCTCAAGAAATTGAACCAATTACGACCATGACCATGAGGTTTTTAATTACCTTCGTGGAAAAAGGGTTACAAATGATTACTTTTGCGATTATTCTTTGGACAATTTCCCCACAAATTGCGGTTTATCTAATAATTTACACGATCGCAGGAAATTTCATAGCAATTTATCTAACTCAAGAATTAAACAAAATTAATCAATCGGAGCTTAATGATAAGGCGGATTATAGTTATGCTTTAACCCATGTGCGTAACCACGCCGAATCAATTGCTTTTTTTCAGGGAGAAGAGCAGGAAGAAAAAATCATTGAAGGTCGTTTTCAACGGGTTATTGAAAGCTCGGAAAAACTGATCAATTGGGAACGGTTTAATAATCTTTTTAATCGAGGTTATCAGTCAGCGATTAGTGTATTTTCAATGTTTATTTTGACCCCGATGTTTATTCAAAACGAAATCGATTATGGAGAAATTAGTCAAGCTAGTTTATGTTGTTTTCTTTTTTCTAATGCCTTGGGACAATTAATTACTGAATGGGGAACATCGGGTAAAGTTTCCAGTTATATTGAACGGTTAGCTACCTTGACAGATGCCTTAAAAGTTGCCAGTGAAGAGCCGCAAAACTTAAGTCGTATTACCACCCTGGAAGATGAGCGTATAGCTTTTGAGAATCTTACCCTACAAACTCCCGATTATGAAAAGGTAATTGTGGAGAATTTATCGGTTTCTGTTCCTTTGGGAGAAAGCCTACTGATTATTGGTCCCAGTGGTAGAGGAAAAAGTTCCTTGTTACGAGCAATCGCCGGTTTATGGAAGGCAGGTAGTGGTCGTTTAGTACGTCCTCCTTTAGCTAAAATGTTATTTTTACCCCAACGTCCTTATATTATTCTTGGCAGTTTACGCCAGCAATTACTTTATCCCCATACCAATGAGCAGCTGAGCGATGAAGATTTAGAAAATATCTTAAAAAAAGTCAATCTTCAACATTTATTAACCGACAAAAATAGCTTAGATAAAGAAGTCAATTGGGAACAGATTTTATCCCTCGGAGAACAACAAAGATTAGCTTTTGCTCGACTATTAATCACTAAACCCACTTTTACTATCTTAGATGAAGCAACCAGCGCTTTAGATTTGGCCAATGAAGCCAGTTTATATAGGCAATTACAGGAAAGTGAAACCACCTTTATTAGTGTTGGTCATCGGGAAAGTTTATTTAATTATCATCGATGGGTCTTAGAGTTAACAGAAAATTCCCATTGGCAGCTGTCAACTGTAGAAGATTATCAGCGCAAAAAAGTTAATGACCTGGTAATGATGTCAAAAAAATCAGAAGATTTTTCGGCGGTAAAAATAGAGCCTTTGTCTGAGGTTAAAACTGAGCATGATGCGGAAATTGCAGGAGTTTCTGAAATAACGGAAGGTTTGTCCCATCAACAAATGCAGTCCCTAACTGATTATTCTTTAAGTAACGTCCGGAGTCGTGCCAGTTTAGGTAAAATCATTACTGCTAAAGATGGGGTTAATTATCGTTACGATAAAGACCCAAAAGCCTTAAAATGGGTGAGAATATAGCTAATGGGGTGACAAATAGATTGAAATTGAGACAGAGTATTCAGACTTTCCCCTCTCAGGAGAACTAGAGAATCAGGTTTTTGCTGGCTAAGTTGATTAACACTGATAACTGATAACTGATAACTGATAACTGATAACTGATAACTGATAACTGATAACTGATAACTGATAACTGATAACTGATAACTGATAACTGATAACTGATAACTGATAAGGAAAAACTTGTGACGGAACGATTATATTTAGTCCCCTTAAAGCTTGAACTTCTGAAAGCAGCAATTATAGGTATCGATGAATTAGTAACAATTTTGGGGGTAAAAGTTGCTGCTGACTGGGCCGAACAAGAGTTGATTCAAGCTTTCCCTGATATTGCGAATATTTTGCTGCAATTCCCCTTACAAAATGAGTGGGGGTGGGGGAGTTTAATTATTCATCAAGCAGACAATACTCTTATTGGTCATGTGATGGTCAAAATTATTCCTGATGTTACAGGTTTACCCACAGATGCTGTAGAAATTGGTTATCAAGTAGCGCCGTTATATCGACGAAAAGGCTACGCATCTGAGGCGACAAAAGCAATGATGGACTGGACACTTTCTCAACCGGGTATGCAAACAGTGACCGCTGGCTGCGCTCCCGATAATATAGCTTCAAAGCGAGTTTTAGAAAAAATCGGCATGAATCTGATAGAAGCACGAGAGAAAGTCTTGGTCTGGAAATTAAGTAGGGTTTGCTGAAAAAGTTTGTTGGTGGGGTTAGGAGTCAGTTATCAGTTATCAGTTATCAGTTATCAGTTCACTGAGAAAACTCCCCACTTCCCCACTTCCCACACCCTACACCCCACACCCTACACCCCACACCCTACACCCCACACCCTACACCCTCTTTCAAGTCAGGAGTCGGGGGGAATCGGGAGTCAGAGCCTCGTCGATGCGATCAAATACTCTGGCTCTGTATTTGTTGGTTTATGAGTTGACGAGGACTTCAGCGATCGCCTGGGAGATGGGAAAATAAGGAGGATAAAGTTCTAGCCAGAAAAACTCGCCAACGGGATTAATTTCTAAAAAGATATAACGTTCATCTGGTGTGACAATCATATCAATTGCACCATAATTAAGACCGAAATATTTCATTAATTCAAGTAGTTGTTTTTCAATAGTTTTCGGTAAATCGTAGGGTTGCCATTGTTGATGGAGCGCTCTTCCCTCTTTTCGCCAATCGTAGATAGCACCGTCTAATTGTTGGGAATTAATCGCCGCCGTAAATATTTGTTCACCGACGATAGTGATGCGTAATTCCAAGGCTTTAGGAATGTTTTCCTGAAAAGTCATTGGACAAAATTGCAAACCTTCCAAATTATCTAGGTCTTCCTTAGTAACAGGACTGGTAAAAACAACCATTTCCTCTTGGTTGTCTCCATAAATAGCAAATTGAGAAAGCATTTTAGTCACAATTCCCGTCGCTTCAAACTCCTGAGCAAATTGCTTGACAGCTTCAGGATTATTAGAAGTTAAAGTCCCCGGAATTAATAAACCTAATTGTCGCGCCACTTGTAACTGCAATTGTTTATGATTGGCATGATCTACCTTCGCAATTGGATCAAGATGAAAACCGGATAAACTAGCAATCATTCCTCGAATACTTAACCGACATTCCTTAAGAGAAGCTTCGCGAAATTGACGATCCATCCCATCGGGTAATTTTTGTCCGTATCTCATGCGTCGATACCAGACAGCAGAAACTTCTTTTAGCTCTAATTTTTGGTCTCCATCGGTAATAACTCCGCCTTTTTTATACCCTGAGTAAAGATCAACTTTTACCTCTGTCGGGAAGAGATCGGTATCAAAACGGAAGGCTTTTTTACCCATAGCTTCTATGGCTTTGACTACCAGAGGAATACTTTCATTATCGTTGCTAAAAGTAACAAGTAAAACAGTCATAAATCTCCCTGATGATTTTGGATTTTGGATTGAGAATCCTGATTAGATTTGGGATTGAGAATCTTGATAATCCTAAAATCCTCAAAATCCTGATTAGGTTTTGGTTTGATTTTTAGCATACTAAAAAATCAGCGATCGCATGAGAAATAGGTAAATCTAAATCCCGTTCTAACATTCCCCACTCACCACCCGGATTAACTTCTAAAAAAACGTATTCTCCTGCGGGAGTTAAGATAAAATCAAATGCCCCAAAATTTAACCCTAAATTAGCCATAAAAATCTGAAGTTGCTGCAATAGTGAATCAGGTAAAGTATGATGTTGCCAAGCACCTGGATCAATACCCGGTCTTCGCCAATCTACGGCTGAATGATTATACTGAGAAGATTCTAAAGCACCCACAAATGTTTGTCCATTAACCACGACAATTCTCAATTCTAATTGTTTAGGAATTTCCGCTTGAAAAACCATAGGACAATAACGTAAAGATTCCGCTTCCTCAAGGTCTTCTGCTTTCACCCTACTGGTATAAAGAAAAAATTCCGGCGATTCCATACTGCGGGCGATCGCAGTTAACAATTTACTCACCATTCGTCCCTGAACCTGGGAAAAAAACTCCCGGACAGCATCGGGATTATTGGTCACTAAAGTGGGGGGAATAATCAAGCCAACTTCTGAGGCCAAACGAAGTTGTAATAACTTATTTTTAGCCTTCTCAATTTGCACTAAATTATCTAACCAACGCGCTGACCTTAGACTATCCCAAAAACCAGCCAAAGTCGTCTGGGATTCTCGCACACAAGCCTCCTGAAACTGAGGATCTAAATCCCCTGTTAGTTCAGGTTGCCAAATACGTCTTGTCCAAACAGATTGCACCTGTTCACTATCAATAGATTGATGGTTATAGGTTAATTGATAAAAACTTTTTTTCCCATTAAATTGGGCCGTTAGTTGAACCTCTAAGGGAAATTTATCAGTATCTAAGCGAAAAGGTCTGGCTCCTTTTTTTTCTATCGCCTCAGCCACGCGGTCAATCGTAAAAAAATCGCCGCTATGGGTCAACAATAAAACAACTTTAGGCGATTCTTTCATATCAGTTGCAAATCCCTGTCTCTTAACCCATCTTAAGGCTTTTGGGTCGGTCTTTCATTGATCCGAATCTCAAGAAAATGCTGCAAAAAGTCTCGCTTTTGCTTGACTTATTGCAGTATGTTTTTTTTCTTGAGTAATTACTAAAGTTAGTTGACAGCACTTCCCAAGATTTCAACGTGCAGTTTTTTGGCCGCAAGCCTTGCTTAGTGGCTCCTTTAGCTTTTTGTCTGTACGGTGTAATCAAGAAAAGTGATGTAATTACTCAATTGATCTGAGTTTAATAATCTTCCCAGTCAGAAGGCCATTTGCGTGTCTGAGTCTCATGCTCAGGGGAAGGAGACTTGATGGAAGATTCCTCTTTGCTTACGGACAAGAAACGAGCAAAGAAAGGATGTGCTTTACCTTGTTGATCGTTGGGATATGCCATTGTTATTCCTCTGGTAATTTTGAGTGAACAAGTTTAATCACTCAGATAAAAACAACCACCTGTACTTACCCCTAAAAGCTTTGCTGTGCATGGCTTTCAGAATCGGGATTGTGCAAATAATTTGCTTTTATTTGGGTGATGGAGACCATAATAACCACCAATCCAGCCAATGTCAAGCATTTAAGAAAATTTAAGAAAAATTTCCGCTAAATCATAGTAAATCCTTTGATTATCGGCTATTTATGAGTACAGGCACTCATGCAAAAGGCACTCACGCAAAAGGCAAGTGGATAAAAATAAATAGATTAGTAGATTTGATGATTCAAATTGTAGTCCTTCGATTCGAGATTTTTATGCAGAAGTGTTGAATCCTGCAATAAAACTTCACAAAACCAGTATTTTACAGTGCTAAATTAGATTCGCTATTGGGAATGGAGTCAATAATCAGTCTTTTTTGGTATCATGAGAGCGAATACATAACTTGGTCATGATCTTCAAAATCTTAACATTCAACACTTCTGAGTTTTGTGATGAAAGAGAGTTTTTTAATGTCGGTTATTGGCTCTCCCCGTACCCAAGATCAACAGGTTGGGTTTCATGCTTCAACCCAACCTACGTTCTTAACATTCAACACTTCTGAGTTTTGTGGTGAAAGAAAGTTTTTTAATGTCGGTTATTGGCTCTCCCGTACCCAAGATCAACTCAGTGATAACTGATAACTGATAACTGATAACTGATAACTGATAACTGATAGCTGCACGACCACTTAGTATAAACGCTTACGGGGGCGATAATTAGCCACGGATTCCACTAAACCCAAGGCGATAAAATTGGTTAATAAAGATGAACGTCCATAACTTAACCAGGGTAAAGGAATCCCTGTAATCGGGGCTAATCCCACGGTCATGCTAATATTAAGAATTGCCTGAAAAGCGATCATCGAGAGAACACCGATCGCTATTAAAGAACCGAAGTTTTCTTTAGCAGTATTAGCAATGACTAACAAACGCCAACAAACTAACCAGAAAGCTATTAAAACTAGAATACTGCCGACAAAACCGAGTTCTTCCCCGACTACGGTGAAGATAAAATCGGTGTGTTGTTCGGGAATAAAATTTAATTGGGTTTGGGTGCCTTGGTGTAATCCCCGTCCCAATAATTCTCCAGATCCGATGGCAATGCGGGATTGAATTAATTGATAACCTCCCCCCAAAGGATTCTTTTCTGGGTCAAGAAATAGGGTTAAACGATCTTTTTGATATTCTTTTAATAAACCCCAAAAAACCTCGCCCAATTTACCCACTGCCAGATTAGTTGCCACCACGAGGAAAGTAGATAAAAAACGGTAGGGAAGGGTAAACCAAGCAAGTACAGCGATGATAATTGCTAAAACAACCCAAGCAGGAAAAAGTAAATTAAACAGAAAAACCGATGGGAGGGGAGATAAGAGGATAATCATCCAAGGCAGTTTCGCATTAGCCCAGTAAATCATGCCTAGGGTAATTGCACCAAAAACTAATCCTGTCCCCAAGTCCGGCTGCGCCATAATTAATACCCAGGGGATGGCAGTGACGGCAAAGACACGAGCGATCGCAAAAAGATTATCGGCGGGACGATGATGTAGGAGGGCTGCCAGGGTGATAATTAAACCTACCTTGGCAAATTCCGACGGTTGCACGTTAAAACTGCCGATATTAATCCAACTTTGCGCCCCATTCGCCGTCACCCCTAGGATAATTACCGCGATTAGGGAGAGATTGGTGAGAAGATAGGTTAACCAGTGCCATTTCAGCAGACTTTCGTAACGACAACGGGCCAGAAATAAAGCGATCGCCACTCCCACGCATCCGAATAACCAGTGTTGCCACCAGTCGAGAGCAGTGGTATGTCTTTCGGCACTACGAATCATTAAACCACCGAAAACGGTTAAACCCGTCACCAAAACGAACAAAAGCCAATCAATTTGGGCTATATCCCGGAAAATAAAGCTAAACTGCTCACTAAAACCGCTTAGTTTCCTACTAACAAGGGACTGTCTTCTCACCATTTCTCTCCCCACATTTACTGACTAACTATAGGCTGCCACGGATACTTTCGCCGCCACCTGACGAGCGATCGCTATCAGGGCTTTAGCTGAGGCCGATTCTGGTTGCCCTAGAACTACTGGTACACCAGTATCACCGCCTTCCCGGAGGGATATCTCCAGAGGCACACATCCCAGTAAAGGAATGCCCAATTCTTGCGAGGTTTTTTCCCCACCACCGGACCCAAATAGATCATAGGAGCGATCGGGCTGATCGGGGGGAATAAAATAACTCATATTTTCCACGATACCCAAAACCCGCGCCCCTAGCTGTTGGAACATTTTTAAACCCCGACGCGCATCAATTAAAGAAACCGTCTGGGGAGTGGTGACAATCACCGCACCGGCTAGGGGGACCGATTGAATTAAAGTTAATTGTGCATCCCCGGTACCGGGAGGCATATCGACGATTAAATAGTCTAAATCGCCCCAGTTAACCTGATAGAGAAACTGACGGATAATGCCGTTTAACATCGGACCGCGCCAGATTACCGGTTGATCGGGGTTGATCAAAAAGCCCATGGAAACCATTTTGATGCCATGGTTAAAAGCGGGTTCCAATATCTCGCCATTTGCACCCTGTACGGTCACTTGTGCGTCATTTAAGCCCAACATTGTCGGGGCGTTGGGGCCGTAGATGTCCGCGTCTAATAGCCCCACTTTTGCCCCTAAATGAGCCAAGGCGACGGCGATATTGACAGCCACGGTACTTTTTCCCACACCGCCCTTACCACTGGAAACGGCGATAATATTTTTAACCCCCTCCACGCCTTGGCGATCGGGTAAAGCTTTTTGTTGCGGGGTTTCGGCAGTTACATCCACGGCGACACTTTCCACCCCGGGCAGCTGTTTAACGGCTTTTTGGCAGTCTTCCACGATAAATTCGCGTAAAGGACAGGCAGGAGTGGTCAAAACTAGGGTAAAGCTAACTTTTCCGCCATCGATCGCCACATTGCGGATCATGTTCAATTCCACTAAGCTTTTTTGCAGTTCTGGATCTTGAACGGGACGTAATACTTCTAAAATCGATGCGGTATCAAGGGGCATGGTTTCAGTGTCTCTAGTCAAGTATTGTTCTTATGGTTATTTATCTTAACCTTGATGCCGGCACAGTTATCAGTGGGGAGTGAGGAGTTTTTTGCTGTGAACAGTGAACAGTAATCAGTGAACTGAAAGCTCACATCTGTTCACTGATAACTGATAACTGATAACTGATAACTGATAACCCCCATTCCCCCTATCCCCCCATATCTCTATATCTCTAGATTACGGTAATAGGATCGCCGACTTTAATTGTACCTGTCTTTTCGGGGATGACATTTTCTCCGAACATGATGCCCCCGGAAAAACGGCGAAAAGTGCTTAAGGTTTTTAAAGGTTCCTGCTGGGGATTTCTCTTACCTGTTTCTTGATCGGTGGTGGTGATAATACAGCGACTACAGGGTTTAACCAGAGCATAATTTATCTCTCCAATTGTGATCTTTTGCCAACTACTTTCGCCAAAAGCTCGATCGCTACTAATAACAATATTAGGACGAAAACGATTCATCGGCACTGGTGCAACTAAACGCTGATTTAAGTCCTCTAAAGAAGCAGTATTAGTTAATAAAATTGGATAACCATCGGCAAAGCTGACGGGAGTATGATCGTTCCCTGCATAGCGAGGATTTGCAGGACGTGGATAATCGGGAGATTGTCGCACTAAACGACAAGGAATGTCCAGAATTTTCTCGAACCATTCGGCGATTTCATCCCCTTGATCCATGGCTATGGTTTGGGATTCCCAGATTTGAACCGCTCTTTTTTCTCCTGTGAAATTAGGCTGAAAAGTCAGGGAATCTTGAGATGTTTTCAGAGAAAATTTATCTCCTGTAATCGTGACAGAAACGGTGGCTAATTGCGGATATTCTCTTTGGGTGATAAATTTACCCTTGCCATCCACTAACATCATTTCTCGATCCCAGAGTAAACCTTTAGGAGTCACTTCAGCTTGGGATAATTGAATACCTCGACAGGATTTAATCGGGTAGATATAGAGATCAGTAACCTGCATTTTCTTTCAGTAGTTCTACATATTTTTTCGCCACATCTTCCCACGTCCAGAGATTAATTTTATTGGGAATATCTTCGGGTAACAAGCGAGGAATTGGATTGAGGATAAATTGTTCTAAACAGTTGGCTAAACTGTCCGCATCTCCCCTAGGATAGAATTGCACTCTTTCGGGACAATTATATAATTCTACCTGTTCTTGAAACACTTCTAAATCGGAGGCGATCACGGGAATACCTTGTAAAATGGCTTCCGCTATTGCCAATCCAAAACCTTCGTATTTTGAGGGAAATACCACAGAGGAACAGGTTTGATAATAAAATTGTAAGGTTTCATAGTCTTGATAACCTAATCCCTTGATATGACTCTCGAAAATTTCTTTATTTTCCTGATAAAGTTGGGTACATTCTTTGAGATAATCTTGATATTCTTGGGTTTTGGACTGTTGAGACAATTGCAAATTTCCACTAACTAGATTATCGGTTTCTTTACCAATAAAAACTATTTGAAATTTTAAACCTTTTTTCGCTAGTTTAATGGCTGCTTTGAGCAAAGTCAGATGATCTTTGTAGATACCAAAAGAGGAGGGAAAATAAAAGGTAACTAGCTCACTTTTGACTAAATCACTTTTGGGATTAGACTGCTCGATAAATCCCGCTAATGGTACAGCTTTTAACTTACTAGCATAGGTAGCATTGGGAAAAACTTTTAAAACATCATCTTTAGTTTTTTGGGAAATTGTGAAGAGTAGATCGGCCTGATCTAACCATTCTTTTAAGACTTCATTGTAGGGTTCTTGATAGGATTCTGAGTAAGTTAAGGGAGCAAATTGCCAAAAGACATCATAAATAATGCCACTTAAAGTAACCTTGACATTAGGAGGAGAAATCCGATTAGTCATTCCATACAAACAGTGATCAGCTTGGTAACGACTGATAATCTGATTGATTCTTGTCTCGATGCGTAAAAGCTCGATTCTACGAGAGAAAAGACGATGAATCGAAGTCAGTCTTAGGGTTTTGTAAAAATTCGCTATAAGACCATAAAAGTAGATTAATTTTGTCTCAAAACTCTGGGGATAAAAATCAAAATCTTCGTAGATAAGTTTATCGGAATCGGGCATTAAAGACTTAAAATATTCAATGTCATTACGAGGGAGGACGATAATAATTTGTTCGACGTATTCTAATAAGCTAGGTATTAAAGAGATAATGACCCTTTCTACTCCTCCTTTGCGATAAAACACGATCGGGATGACAATTTTCATAGATTTCCTTGTCGATAGCTGGCAATAAAAAGATTGATTTTTGACTTGAACCCATTATATGATAGGCTCGAATTGTTCTACTGAGTCGAGAAATCGAGTTAAATTCGAGAAACTAAGACTCTATCACCCATCGCCCCTATTTTCCCTCGATCTTGGAGAAAAAGAGTGTCACAAGCTACTCCATCCCTACAATCTAATCTCAAACAATGGCTACGAGCCAGCGCACCTTCCCTATTTCAAATTAAACAACGTTTGAGCGCCCGTCGTTGGCCGAAAAAATCGATCGTTATTTACACAGAAAAATATCGTCCCATGCTTCCGGCGGAAATTTGGCAACGGGGGGCCAGTGGCACCCAGGCATCGGTGGCTTTTTTAGCGCAAGAATGGACGAAACGCGGCTATAAAGTGACGATTTTTGGCAATTGTGAGGGTATGGAAGGGGAACAGGACGGTATTCGCTATGTTAATTATTACCAGATGAATTGGCAAGATCACTTTGAGACATTGGTGATCTCTCGTCATCCCACCTATTGCCGTCCTGGTACCAAGGCAGAACGAATTTTTTTTGATTGGCAAGATATTAAAGTGCCGGCAGCCTCCTATACCCCCGAAATTTTGGCTAGATACGACAAAATTTTCTGTAAAAGCCAATATCAAAGGGATTTACTGGATTTCTGTCCCGATCATCAATGTCCAATTGTTCCTAATGGTATCGATACTTCCCTTTTGGCTGTAAGTGAGACGGTGCCAGAAAGCGAGCATCTTCCCTATCGTCTAGTCTATGCCTCTCGTTATTATCGCGGCCTAGAGTCGATGTTAAAGTATGGCTGGCCGATGATCAAGGCGGCAATTCCCGCAGCCGAGTTACATCTCTACTATGGTTTTACTAAACGGGATGGCATTGGCGATCGCAAGGAATGGCGCGATAATTTAATCGCTTTGATTAAAGCTAGTGCGGGGGTAGTTGATCGCGGAATGATGGGTTATCGTCAACTAATCGAGGAAAAAGCGCGCTCTGCTATTCATTACTACGGTTGCACCTATCGTGAGATCGATTGTATTTCTGTGCGCGAGTCGGCAGTGGTGGGTTGTCTGCCGGTGGTGACGGATTTTGCTGTTTTTCGAGAAAAAGACTACTGTGTGAAAGTGCCGGGGGAAGTAACCGATCCGGCTACTCAGGAAGCTATAGCCTGGAAAATCGTCGAATTACTGAAAAATACCCAGCTTTTAACCCAAGAGCGCCAAAGATGTCGTCAAATTGCCCTCAATGACACCTGGGAGCGATCGGCCGCCGCTTGGTTAGATGTGATTGAAAAGGAGTCTCCCAGTCAGTAGATTGTTTACTTAGGGTATGCTGAAAAAGTAGGGGCGAAGCATTCGGATAGAAAATCTACGGTTTCAGCGATAGGTTATTGCCCGAATGCTTCGCCCCTACAGATATTATTTGAAGACCTACCAGGACGCCAGCCGCTCAAGATGCAAGGTTTTTGAGCCACTAGCTTGAAAATCTTGCAGCTGCTTCGCCAAACATTCCCTCAAACCCCTTACCTCGTCTATATTTCACATTTATTCAGCCAACCCTACTCAGACTATAAAAGTAACCTTTTCGCTTAATAAGTGCCTAAATTAGGGATTTTAAGAGGAAGTAAGCCCTTGAAATCTCACTTGTGCGGGATATCTATGAGCATTTCTTCTAAAACCCTGGCTACCCTTAGGATTAAGTCTTCGCGATCGGGAGCGGCGATGATTTGCAAACCTAAAGGTAGCTGGGATGGACGTTTAATCGGCAAAGAAAGGGCAGGTAAACCAATAAAAGAAAAAGGTTGGGTGAATCTACCTAAATTGGGTCTAATTAATAGCTCTTGCCCGTCAATAATCATTTTTTCTACTCCTAACGGCGGCGCAATACAGGGAATCGTCGGGGTGAGGATAATATCGACTTCGGTGAAAATCTCTCGCAAACGATCGCGATACCAACGGCGAAAACGTTGAGCCTGCAAATACCAGCTAGAGGGAATTAATGCCCCTGCCAAGAAGCGATCCCGGGTTGCGGGGTCAAAATCCTCTAATCTGGTCTGTAAACGCGGTAAATGCCAATTTGCTCCTTCTGCAGCGGTAATTATATAGGCGGCTGCTCTGGCGCGGGCGGTTTCGGGAATGGTGATTTTTTTGGTCACTCCTAAACGTTCGGCGATCGCTGTCACCGCATCAAATACTTCTGGTTCGGCTCCCTGCTGAAAATAATCATCGGCAAGGGCTATTTTTACGCCCTCTAAGCCACTTAAAGGAGCTTTAAGGTTATTTTTGGCAAAAAGACTCCAAATAGCCGTCATATCCGCCACATTGTCGCTAAAAAATCCCAGATGGTCTAAACTACTAACGAACAAAAATAGCCCCTGACGGGATACGCGCCCAAAGGTGGGTTTTAGCCCCACCACGCCACAGCAAGCGGCGGGAACCCTCACGGAACCATTAGTGTCGGAACCGAGGGCGAGAGGCACTAAATTAGCGGCAACGGCAGCGGCGGAACCGCCAGAGGATCCCCCCGAAACGCGACTGGGATCGCGGGGGTTGGGAGTGGCTCCATAATGGGCATTTTCGGTGACAAAACCGTAGGCGTACTCATCCATATTGGTCGCGCCCACCAAAACTGCCCCGGCCGCTTCTAGGGTTTGTATAGCGATCGCATCTTGTCCAGCGGCAGGGTGATCTCGATTGATTTTGGAACCGGCAAGGGTGACAATACCCTTGATATCAAAGAGATTTTTGACGGCGAAGGGAACCCCTGCTAAGACACCGACGGGTTCCCCATTGGCGATCGCTTGATCGATTTTTTGGGCTTGAGCGAGCGCCCTTGTCTGTAAAATGTCGGTAAAGCAATTTAAATGGCGATTTTTTGCCTCTATCTCCGCCAAAGTCTGGCTAATAACTTCTAAGGCTCTAGTTTGACGATTTTGGATCGATCGAGCTAAATTGCACACAGAAATAGTCATGGTTCAAAGCTGAGGGCGCTTTCCCCGTCATCCTCTAAGGGAAATTCTGTCACTAAACTGGCGATTTCTTGCAAGCGTTGCCAGTTTTCAACCACAGAATTTAAATAGCGATCGGGAATGGTTAAATCTAGGATTTTCGCCATGATTATAACGTATTCTTCTGGATTATTCATAGATTTCGTCCTGTTTGGGGTTAAGGAGATCAAGATTTGCTTGAAAGCGGCGCTCAGGAATAAAATCGACACCTAGTTAAGCTGTGAAAATTGCTAGGATATAAGAGAAAATCTCCTGTAAATACAATAGCTATCCCTAGAAAGGAAGTATAACTTGAATTTGTTCTTGACCCCCGAATCCCCAGCATCATAACCTGAGATATGATCATAGAACTGTATATTGAGATATTTTCCCCTCCTTCACCTCCAGATTAAATTAAACTTATAAGTAGGGAGGCACAATTATTTGTAGGATGGGTTAGCAGTAGCGTAACATAATCGGGCGTTGGGTTTCATGCTTCAACCCAACCTACGTTCTGATAACTGATAACTGATAACTGATAACTGATAACTGATAACTGATAACTGATAACTGATAACTGATAACTGATAACTGATAACTGATAACTGAAATGACCATCTTACAAGACGAAAAACTCCTCTTTACTCCCGCAATACCCCACAGTGATGCCCTGAGAACTATTTTTGCTTTTCCTAATCAGTATTCCGTCGGTATAACCAGTTTAGGTTATCAAATTGTTTGGGCAACTTTAGCCCTGCGATCGGATATACAAGTTAGTCGTTTATTTACGGATTTTCAAGAATCTTTACCCCGTTATCCCGAATTAGTTGGCTTTTCCTTTTCCTGGGAATTGGACTATGTTAATATTCTCTCGCTGTTAGAATCTTTAGAAATTCCTTGTCACAGTCATCAACGGCAAGATCAGCAGGCGATAATTTTTGGGGGTGGACCAGTTTTAACTGCTAATCCCGAACCTTTTGCCGCTTTTTTTGATGTAATTTTATTGGGAGATGGTGAAAATTTAATTGCTGATTTTATTAATGCCTATCAAGAGGTGAGAAACGCTGATCGCCCGATAAAACTCCGTCATTTAGCCCAGGTTCCGGGGGTGTATGTTCCTAGTTTATATACCGTTAATTATGACAGTCCAGAAGGTGAAATTACGGCAATTCTACCCATAGATAATAATGTTCCTACCTTTGTTAGTAAACAAACCTATCGCAGTAATACCCTTTCGGCTTCTACGGTGGTAACAAAACAAGCGGCATGGGAGAATATTTATATGGTAGAGGTGGTGCGAAGTTGTCCAGAAATGTGCCGTTTTTGTTTAGCTAGTTATCTAACTTTACCCTTTCGTACCGCTAGTTTAGAATCCCTGATTCCCGCCATTGAAAAAGGTTTAAAAGTGACAGATCGCCTTGGTTTATTAGGTGCTTCCGTCAGTCAACATCCTGAATTTGAAACCTTACTTGATTATCTTTTTCAACCAAAATTTGAGGGAGTTAGACTCTCGATCGCTTCAGTTAGAACTAATACTGTCACGGAAAAATTAGCCAGAATTTTATCCCTAAGAGACAGCAAATCAATTACTATTGCCGTAGAAAGTGGTTCCGATCGCCTACGGGAAATTATCAACAAAAAGTTAGCCAATGATGAAATTATCCAAGCTGCCATTAATGCCAAAGCGGGCGGTTTAAAAGGGATAAAACTCTATGGTATGGTGGGAATACCGGGAGAAGAAACCGAAGATATAGCGGCGACTATGGAAATGTTAACAGCATTAAAAAAAGCCGCCTCTGGACTGCGAATTTCTTTCGGTTGCAGCACCTTTGTGCCTAAATCCCATACTCCTTTTCAGTGGTTTGGCGTTAATAAAATGGCCGAAAAAAGATTAAAATATCTAGAGAAACAATTAGGTAAACAGGGCATAGAATTTCGACCAGAAAGTTATAATTGGTCGGTGATTCAAGCCCTATTATCTAGGGGCGATCGCCGCTTAACCTCCCTGTTAGAATTAACCCGTGGCTACGGTGATTCTTTAGGCAGTTATAAACGGGCTTTTAAGGAACTAAAAGGACAAATTCCCCCTCTAGATTATTATGTTCATCAACAATGGCGTTTAGAACAGGTTTTACCCTGGAGTCATTTACACGGTCCTTTATCCTCAAATGTTTTAATAAAACATTTAGAACAATCCCAAACAAAAAGGTAAAATATGGCTAATAAGCTAAGACGCATTTAAACAATGTCTTGACTATCAGACCCCAAATGAGGTATTCTATCAAGGTAGATAGGATAGTGGTGCAATTCAGAATTGAATTGGTGCTTTTATTAACTATCAATCTCGATTAAACCATTAATTTAATCTTAGTTGATCAGCCCATGAGCCAGAAAAATGATACAGTTACCCTGCTTTTATCCCTGCTGATTACCCTACTATTTTTTGGGGTAGGTAGTTGGTGGTTATACAATCGTTTTCAAGGATCAAATAGCCCAACCAATCTTTCTGAAACCGAGAAAATATCACCGGAGCAAAAATCGGTATCGGCACAAGCAAAATTTAGTCAAGGGAAAAAATTATTAATAGTTGAAGGGGCTTCTTTTGACAAAAAAGCCGCCATACAGGCACTCGGAAAAGGAGACTTTCAGCAAGCAGTTTACCTCTTGGAAAAATCCCTGCAAGCTAATCAAAATGATCCGGAAGCTCTCATCTACTTAAATAACGCCCGTATTGGTCAAGCTAAGTCCTATACTATCGCCGTTTCCGTGCCAATTGGGAGCGATGTCAACACCGCCCTAGAAGTTTTACGAGGAGTCGCCCAATCTCAAAATCAAATCAATCAAGCTGGGGGAATTAATGGCATTCCTTTAAAAGTTCTCATTGCTGATGATGCTGATAATCCCGAAATTGCCGCTCAAATTGCCCAAAAATTAGCGGCTGACAACAGCATTTTAGGAGTAGTAGGACACACTAGCAGTGATACCTCTTTAGCGGCGGCTGCTATCTATCAAAAAGCAGGATTAGTAATGATTTCCCCCATCAGTACCTCAACTAAACTCTCCAATTTTGGTGACTATATCTTTCGTTCTGTTCCCAGTGATTTTGCGGCGGCACGGGCATTAGCCGAATCTAGCTTGCAAAAAATTCCTAACGTCAAGGCAGTGGTATTTTTTAACTCCCAAAGTGGTTATAGTCAATCCCTAAAATCTGAATTTATCACCGCTTTAGGATTAGGAGGAGGTCAAGTGGTGAGTGAATTTGATCTATCTTCCCTCACTTTTACCCCTTCTAAAAGCCTCCAACAAGCTCAACAGGAGGGAGCAAATCTCATCGCCCTTCTTGGGGATAGTAGTACCCTAGATAAGGCTTTGCAGGTGGTTCAAATCAATGGTCAAAAATTACCGATTGTGGCGGGTGATGACGTTTATAGCCCCAAAACTCTGGATGTAGGCGGAAAAAATGCCCTGGGCATGGTTGTCGCTATCGCTTGGCATTTGGGGGCTAATCCGAACAGTCCTTTTGTGAATAAATCCCGCCAATTGTGGCAAGGAGACGTAAATTGGCGCACGGCTACCGCCTATGACGCTGCCCAGGCTTTAATCGCTGGCATTAAGGCAGAATCTAGCCGAGAGGGCGTTCAACAGGCGTTAAGAAGCAGTAATTTTTCTGTGCCTGGGGCGACTAATCCAGTGCGATTTTTACCGTCTGGCGATCGCAATCAATCGGTGCAATTAGTGGTAGTTAAACCCGGTTCTCGTTCTAGTTTTGGGGTGGATTTTGTGCCAATTTCTCGATCAAATAACAACTAAATCAAGATGCATTATAAGTAAGTATTTATAATTAAATTGAAGATAGATTTTGCCTCTGATCCCCCCTTAATCCCCCCTTAATCCCCCCTTAATAAGGGGGGTGTCTGACAACTTTTAGCACCTACCTACTTATGTTAGAAACTCCCCCTAAATATTCAGTTCTCGGTTTACCGGTTCATCTTCTCGATAACTACAGTCGTTGGTTAATAGATCGCGCCTATCAAGGTTTTGGTTCCCACGTTGTCACTCTTAATGCAGAAATGGCAATGTTAGGAGAAAATGATGCTAAAGTAGCCCAAGTTATTCGAGAAGCAGATTTAGTTATTCCCGACGGTGCTGGGATTGTTATTTACTTAAAATTAAGGGGCAAAAAACAAACCCGCTGCCCCGGTATTGAATTATCAGAATCCTTAATTACTGAGTTAGGAATGCAGGGAGAGAGTTCTCCTATTGCTTTTTTTGGTGGTAAACCGGGGATTACAGAACAAGCGGCAAGTAATTGGCAAAAAAAGATACCTAATATCCGTATTCTGGCTAACCACGGTTATCTATCCTCCGAGGAAATGTCCGATTGGATTGAGGTATTAAAAGATCAACAACCGCGGTTAATTTTAGTTGGTTTGGGAGTACCCCGACAGGAATATTGGATTAGGGAACATCGCAATCTCTGTCCCCAAGCTATCTGGGTAGGTGTGGGGGGTAGTTTTGATATCTGGTCCGGGACAAAAATCCGCGCCCCTCGCTTTTTCTGTGACAATAATTTAGAGTGGTTGTATCGACTCTATCAGGAACCTTGGCGCTGGAAAAGAATGTTAGCTTTACCTAAATTTTTCTGGCGCTCTCTTTTTTATTCCTAGTAATAGTTAGTATAAATTCTTTTCGATAAAGGCAATCACTTGCTCTAATCCTTCCCGTGTTTTTAAGTTGGTGAAGATAAAGGGTTTATCCCCGCGCATCTTTTTGGCATCTCTATCCATCACCCCTAAATCTGCCCCCACCATCGGGGCTAAATCTATTTTATTGATTACCAATAAATCCGATTTGGTGATACCTGGTCCTCCTTTGCGAGGGATTTTATCTCCGGCTGCCACGTCAATCACATAGATGGTTAAATCTACTAATTCCGGGCTAAAGGTTGCCGCTAAATTGTCACCACCACTTTCCAGAAAAATTAGCTTTAAGTTAGCAAATTTTCTCTCTAACTGTTCAATGGCAACTAAGTTAATTGAGGCATCCTCGCGAATAGCTGTATGGGGACATCCTCCCGTTTCTACTCCTAAAATTCTTTCCGGAGCTAAAGCTTGCGATCGCACTAAAAATTGGGCATCTTCTTGAGTATAAATGTCATTGGTGACTACGGCGATCGGATATTGATCCCGCAAATTTTTACACAGGGCATCGAGCAGGGCTGTTTTTCCTGAACCCACCGGACCGGCAATTCCCACGCGCAAGCAAGACATAGTTTTTTCGGGAAAAAGTGAAAAGGAAAGGGTTAAAAATTTTGGGGCTATCGGATAGAAAAAAGAGGGGTTTGCAGGGCGACACGGATTCCCATTATAATAAAAGGTTAACACAAATCTGAGAATTTGTCAAGCCCTTTTGCCAATAAATTTGGGAAAATTATCGGCAAAAAGATCACCAAAAGTCAGTGATTTGGTAGCCAAAATCCGTTAACATCTGCCTAAATAGGGGCAAGCTTAAACCGATAACATTACTGTGACATCCCTCTAATCTTTCCACGAATAAACCCCCCTTTCCTTCTAAGGCAAAACAGCCGGCACATTTGAGGGGTTCTTCGGTGTCAACGTAGGCAATAATTGTTTCATCGCTGATATTGGCAAAGTGAACTTTAGTAATCCCACAACGAGTCAAGGTTTGATGATTAACTCGATCAATTAAAGCATGACCTGTATAGAGTACACCCACCTGACCGCGCATTTTTTGCCAACGATCAATCGCTTCTGATTTATCCTTGGGTTTGCCATAGACTTCCCCCGCTACTTCTAAGACGGAATCACAACCAAGAATTAATCCTGTATCAAATTGGGGGGCGATCGTTTGCGCTTTACATTGGGCTAAAGTTTGGACAAGATGGAGAGTATCATCAGCATTAATTGTCGATTCATCAAAGTTACTCACCCGCACAATCGGATCGATTCCGATCATTTGTAATAGTTTTTTACGCGCAGGAGAAGCGGAAGCAAGAATCAAGGGAATAGACATAAGTTTTTTCAGTAAATAAGATAGAAGACAGTTAGGTAGGGTGGGTTAGGCAATGACAAATTATTAGACTTAATTATCAATTTATCTATTTGCCGTAACCCACCATCAGTTATCAGTTTTTTAGCTATTTCTGCTAGAATTGGCAGGATTTTCGGGGGGTAAATAACGATCTAAAATCTCAACCATGCGTGATTCTCTTTCTTCAATTTTGTCAAATCGATTGTAAAAATCTGACTGAACCTCATAAAAATCCGACATCGATCGAGTTAATTGTCCTAGCAGTTGATAAAGTCCCCGTCTGTCTTTTTCCCATTCTTTTTTAGACTCAGCAAGACTATTAGTTAACGCTTCGATCGATTTAGCGTTAGAATTAGCGATCGCTCTAGTTTCTTTTAATCCCTGATTGGTTTCCTGTAGTCCTAATTTAATCTCCTGTAATCCTAATCTAATCTCCTGTAGTCCTGATTTAATCTCGCGTAGTTCTGTTAGGGTAGTTTCAGCAAGAGATTCGATTCTATCTAGTCTATTTTCTTCCGAGTTACTCATATTCAGTTATCAGTTATCAGTTATCAGTTATCAGTTACCAGTTATCAGTTACCAGTTATCAGTTACCACTTTCTTACTGATTACTGGTAACTGATTCAGTAAGTAATCTCAATTAATTGTTAGATAGTGGGACAGGCTTCTGGTTCTTTATATGTTATCTTTAATTATAACCGGCTACCTAGTTGATGATAGGTGGTGCGTTACGACGGATTTTTACCTTTAAGTCAAAACAGGAATTTTTGCCGTCTAACGCACCCTACATTTTACTATTGCCTATTGCCAGTGGTGCGTTACGACGGATTTTTACCTTTAAGTCAAAACAGGAATTTTTGCCGTCTAACGCACCCTACATTTTACTATTGTCTGTTGCCAGTGGTGCGTTACGACGGATTTTTACCTTTAAGTCAAAACAGGAATTTTTGCCGTCTAACGCACCCTACATTTTACTATTGCCTATTGCCAGTTTCCCTAACTAACCGAGAAAGAATCAACGATAGTTTCAAAGAGTTCTTGAATTTGCGTCCAACGTTTTTGGGAAGTGGAAAGATTAAAAGAATAGAGTTTATGATTATTAACCGTGACGCTGGCCAGATTATGACGTTCTTGGCCGTTGGGTAATTTAACTTGATATTCGAGGATATAATAATCTTGGCCGTCGATTTGATGGGATTCTGAGCGAATTAATTCTACTTCCTTATCGAGATTGGGGTTAAGACTGTTATTTTTCAGGAGACGATAGCCAACTTCCGAGGGAGTCCCTAAATCTGTTAAGGTTTTATTGTCGGGGACGGGGTTGATAATAACGCTTAAATTTTCGCTCGTTTCGATCAGGTCATGAAAAACCACATCTACTCCCGCAACTTTTTTCACATCCACCTGCGTCCAACCCTTAGGATACAAGAATTGATAGCCTTGGCTGCCACTGGTGTATCCTTGCAGTCCAGCGATGGGAGTTGCACAAGCGGTGAAGAGGAGGGTGGTAATTAGAAGGAAAGTCGCCAAAAGAGATTTAATCATGATATTTTGACCTGTAAGTAGGGCTGTTTAATTTTACCTTGAATTGTTTAGGTGAACGGATTATGAAAATTAAGAAAAAATTGACAATTATTATCGCTATAGCCACTTTTTTACTGACTATCTCTCCCCTAAGCGCTCAAACTACCGCTAACCCCGTGAAAGCTGTAGAATTTTATAATCGGGGGGTGGATCGTTTAACCGCAGGGGATTATTCAGGTGCGATCGCAGATTTTACTCAAGCTCTACAATTAGAACCGAAGGATGCCGATGCTTACTATAATCGCGGCTATGCGGAATTAGTTCTCGGCCAGTACGAGCGAGCGATCGCAGATTATACCCAGGCCTTGACAATCAACTCTAATTATGTTAATGCTCTCGGTAATCGTTGTTATGCCTATTATCTGACGAAAAAATACGAGGCAGCCGTGGAAGATTGCACAAAAGCGATCGCTTTAAACGGAAATTTTGCTGATTTCTTTATTTATCGCGGTAATGCTAAGGATGACTTAGGTAAACACCTAGAAGCGATCGAGGATTACACAAAAGCTTTGAGTTTACAGGGAACTAGAGGACAGGATCGCATTTTCTATAATCGCGCCTTGGCCTATAACCGAGCCGGACAGCAGGAAATGGCTTTAAGGGACTACAATGAGAGTCTGAAAATCAATGCTAATTTTGCCGAAGCTTACCACAATCGGGGTTTGACCTATTATAAATTGGGAAACAGGGAAAAAGCGATCGCTGATTTAGAGGCAGCAGCTCGTCTAGCGTTATCTCAGGGTAAACAGGGGACTGCGGCTAAGTCTCAGTCAGCAGTGGCATTAATTCAGGGTCAAAAGCCCTAAAATAGGGAGTAGTTGTGATGTTAGCGCTAAAGAGGAGTGAAAGGGGCTAAATCGCAACTACGAGGGACTAAATTTTAACCAGCTTGAGATGCGTAAAAAGCGACGGCTAACAGTCCACCCACAAGTGTGATCGCAGCAACACCCCAGAAAATATAATTACGTTGTTGCGATTTAGTGGGTGGAGCCGCTTGATAAACTTTCGGTTCGGCGGCGAAATTATTTAAGCGTCCACCTTCTTCGTTTGTATAAGGCATAATCAAAACCTCAAATATGACAATTTTTCAGGAAAAAAATCCTCTTATTACAATCGTACAACATATCAGTAACCGAGTTGGGGATATTTAAAATTCCCACGGGGATAACAATTCTTAGTCTTGGGGTAACTGCTGGACTGTGCTATTTTTATTGGCGATCGCATTTCCAATGATTGAAACTGCGAAAACAAGTTTAAAAAGGCTAATCACAACTAGAAAAAACTATAATTGAATTGTCCCAACGTCTAGCATAGTATAGCCAAGAATTACGGCAAGCAGTAGCTAAAACTAATCCAACTCAACAGATAGAAAACGAATTTTTAGGGAAAATTACGGCGGAATTTCGCGACCCTCTAGCGATGAATGTTATTAGAGCGAGTTTCTCTGGACAGCCTAGCAGAAATTCGCCCCAGACATCTCTGGTTTTATTATCCCTAAAATGGTGGTAAATAACCCATGGCATTTTTGACTCGATCGAGAGTTTGATTGGCCACCGCTTCTGCTTTGAGACGACCTTGCCGTAAAACTGTGGCTAAATAATCTTTATCCTCTCTAATTTGAGCGTATTTTTCCTGAATAGGTTGCAGAGATTCTATGGTGACTTCTGTTAACATCGGTTTAAATTGTCCCCAACCTAAATCGGCACATTCTCCCGCGACCACCTCTTGACTTTTTCCTGATAAAATGCTATAGAGAGTTAGTAAATTATGGCATTCGGGACGCTCTGGATCATCGAAAGTTAAACCCTTAACTAGATCGGTTTTACAGCGTTTAATTTTCTTGGCAATGACATCGGGACTATCGAGAATATTAATCCGACTCATCTCGGAAGGATCGGATTTAGACATTTTATTCCGGCCATCGGTTAAACTCATCACCCGCGCTCCTTCCTTGCGGATCATCGGATCAGGAAGTTTTAAAATTGGTTGTTTCGGTTGCCCAAAAAGATGATTAATTCTAACAGCTATATCGCGGGTTAATTCTAAATGTTGTTTCTGATCTTCTCCCACGGGTACTTTATCGGCATCGTAGAGTAGGATATCGGCGGCCATCAGCACGGGATAATCGAGTAAACCCGTGCCAACATTTTCCCCCTGTTTAATTGCTTTTTCTTTAAATTGAATCATATCAGTTAACCAATTTAAAGGGGTGATACAATTCAATAACCAAGTTAATTCTGTATGAGCTTTAACGTGGGATTGGACAAAGATAGTCGCATATTCTAAATCAATTCCGCAGGCTAAATATAAAGCGGCAATTGCTAAAGTATCCTCCGCAAGAGTGGCGGGATTATGGGGAACGGTGATCGCGTGTAAATCGACCACACAAAAGAAATTATCGTAGTCTTGTTGTCCCTCCACCCAATTGCGGATCGCACCGAGATAATTGCCTAAATGTAAATTGCCAGTTGGTTGCACACCAGATAAGATTCTTTGTTTACCCATAACTCATGCGATCGCTTTTTATCATGATTTCATTGTATCAGTTTTTGGTGCTAATTTCATCCTAAATCCAATTGGGAAAAATCATTCTCAGATAATAATCCCGCACTGACAGGGGAATGCCTAAATAAATTGGTAGCCAATGGATAAAAGCAAAAATTATCAAAATTATCAGCGAGCGCGAGCCATTTTTATAAATAGGACTGGAACTTTCTAAACCATCGGCTAAGAGCCAAGCTAGGGCAATCCAAGTGAAGCTATAGGCAGCCATATAATGATAGAGAAAGGTACAGCGACTAATTTTTAACCAGGGCAGCAGATTAGCAATATAGTTACAGATAAGATAGGCGGAAATTACTCGCTCTTTTCGGTTAAATAATCGACTAAAAACCACTAAAATTGCTATCGTAGAAAACCACCATAAAAACGGATTTCCCATAGCATGAACATCATAAATTTTATCACCTACTCTCTTAAAATAATAAGCCACAGGTCGCCCCATTACTAACCAACTATACCAGGGAGAACAATAGGGATGAACATCAGATTGATTACCCTTTATTTTCTGATGAAATGACCAAATTTCTTGATGTACTTGCCAAAAATTATATTGATGGTTGACGAGAAGATGCGGTATCCACAGTAAACTATAGGTAACTAGGGGAAAGACAATTAAAGCGATAAAAATGTCCTCTAATCTCAGGTTAGTTACCTTTGTCCAAAGATGATCTTTTGACTGCTCTTGATTAAATAATTTTATTAACCAAGCAATACCGATAAAAATAAATATTCCCAGTAAAAATCCTAAGCCATTCCATTTAATATTTGCCGCTAAACCGAAAGAAACTCCCGATAATAATAACCAATTGAGGTTTGAATTTTTCTGGAGTGCTAATAAAAAAAATAATTGTCCAGACAAACCGAATAAAATTAAGTAAATATTATTGAGAGCATAGCGGGATTCCACCAGAAATAATCCGTCTAAACTAGCGAGAAAAGTTGTGATTAAAAATACAGTTTTTCTCTGGGTTAATTGATAAGCGATTGCACCAATAATTAGGGGAATAAAAGAACCAGTCAAAGCATTTAACCAGCGATAACTAAAAGTTGAGCGCAGGGAACCCGTTAAATTATTAATGGTTTCAGGAGCGGCAGGAAAATGAGAACCAATCCAGATACTAATAGCAATTAAATATTGACTTAACGGTGGGTGAGACTGGAAAAATTCTTTACCGATTAGATATTCATTGCCGTATTTAGCATAATAAACTTCATCGAAAACAAGAGTATTAAACTGACTGAGATTCCAGAATCTTATTCCTAGGGAAAATACAAATATCCCTAGGATAGATAGGTTAAATTTTACTTGAGAACTCATGGAAAGATAATAGTTATGATAACTGGGAATTTTCTGTTAAACGCAAGCGAAATTCTTTGATGGCAAGACGGGGATTAGGATGGTTGACGTATTCGGCTAATAATTCTAAATTTAAATCCGGTAATAAAGCACTTTTAGGGATTAAAATATATTCACCATTCTCTTGCAAAGAATAAATTTTTAACTGATTATCTTGCCAAAACCAAACCTCTTGAGTTCCCAATCTTTTATAAACTTCTAAAACTTTCAGGCTGCCACTGGTTAAGATGATTTCTATCGCCAAATCAGGAAACTCTTTTTCTGTAAATAAACAAAAACATTTGTCTGGTTCTTTTCCCGCTTCTTTTTCCTGTTTTCGCAACGTGGTGGAACCTAATCCCCAGAAATCAATTTCAGCATATTCTAAATAAGCTTCTACTAATCTACCAATATCTTCTTTGCTAACTTCGTGACGACGACTAGGAGCCATAATTTCTACCATTCCATCTAAGTAAGTAATGCGATAACTCGAACTATCTTCTAAATGTTTTAAGAGGGTTTCGTACTGTTGCCAATTAACCCCAGAAATAAACATCCTTTGTTCAGGATCATTAGCTTTTAACTCGAAATCTTCTAATCCTTGTAACCGAATCGTAGTCATCATAAAATTAATTACCTCATCTATTTTACTTAATTACTCAGGAAGACTTATTTTGATTTCTTCTGGCGTTAATTTTAGCGCGTAAAATCCTAACTTTATAGGGATCGGCATCTTTTCGCCACAGAATCTGATGGCCCTTGATTGTAGCACAATGCTCCTCTAAACATTTTTGCCAACCCTGTAAACGTTCGATCGCTTTTCTATCTTCTAACAATCCCCAATCCTTTTCTAATTTAGTTAAGCGAAGCAATTTATCATAGTTGGGATAATCAGCCGTTACTAAAAGCTCTTTTTCGTGTAAAATTGGCGGATTAGGACTATCCCGATAATCACGAAAACTAAAATCAGCCGAACCTAAATATACATCCATGCTAGTAGCTAAAATCGGATGAATTTCTGAGTCAAAATTGGGGTAATAGAGATAGGAAATTTTGGGTTGACGAAAAGATAAACGAACAACGTTAGCATTTTCTAACCGTCCGATAGTTTGACTAGCACAACCTTCATATAAGCGTAATAACATCGGTAATTTTTCCAAAACGCTAATATGAATAGTTAGGGAATAACGGGAAAGTTTGCCTAAGGAACTATTTTCACAAGTACGAGCGATCGCTGCCAAATTTCCCGCACTTATTAACACTTCTTCTGCTAAAGCGCAAGCATTGCGATAACTGCCAAATAAAGCTTTAAAATCGGCACGGGTAGCGGGGGATAATTCCCGTACTTTCGGACAGTGGCTAAATTGACTTAAAGCTAAATAAAGTAAAAGATCGGCGCGTCTTTTGTCGGCAATTATCTCCCATTCTTCCCCTTCTGTTACTTGTAGAATCACTTGAAAAGCGCGTCTAAAAGTGCCAAATTCTGCCTTAATTTCTTCCTCTTGTAATAATTCTCCCGCAACGGGTAAACGTCCCTGCTGGGTATAAAATTCCATCAGGGGAGTTAATAAATCTTCGTAATCTTCAAAGCGTTTGAGATGGGTTGTAATTTTAGGGGTGGTAGCGCGGGAACGACATCTGGATAAACGAAAAGTTTCGGCTTTTTCTTCCTCTCGAAAAACTAGATAAATTCCCAAAGTTATTGGAATAGAATCAACCCCTAAACTGCTATCAATATACTGTTTTAGTTCTTCCTGTTGATAGTATTTTTGAAAAGTATTACGACGAGTTATAATTCCATCTTCATAAGCCATTAAACCCCGTTCGCTATCATCAATTAGAATCTGTGCCGAAACAATTAAAACTTGACGGGTTAATTGCCAAGCTTTTAATAAAGCTTCCTGCCGTTCTTCGGCGGATTCAATAACATTAATTACATAGCCTAAATTAACAATATCAGATTCAATTAAAGGACTATCGGGACGATAATAAGGATCCCAACCTTCACTTTGATAACCCTGTTCAGCTATGCGTTCTATATCACCTCCATAACCACAACCGTAATCAAAAAAAGTGGTTTCAGGAAGAAATAATCCCGCCGCTAATGCTAATCTTGCCGGACGAGAAAGAGTTTTGCGAACAAGAGCGGCTTTGTGGCGATCAATTATTATCGATTTTTCCCTTTGTCCCTCCAGATTACAAACTAAATAATCTCCTGCAAAATCAAGGTGATGCTTTCTTAAAAGCCTTTGCCATTCCTGTTTAGTACCGATGGGATAAGAACTGTTTAAAAGTCCTAAAGCACTCTCGATTTTTGTGAGATGCTCGAATTCTTCATAAAGGGGATAGTCCCTAGTAACAAAAGTTTCTTTTCGGTGTAAAATGGGCGGATTATCAGCATTTTGATAATTCCATTCACTCAAGATTAATGTCCCCAGATCTACCACTAAACTTTTAGTTAAAACTGGGTGAGGTTCTCGATCAAAATCGGGATAAAAAAGATAGGATATTTTCGGTTTATCGGTGCTAAATTTAATTATTGTTGCCTCAGATAAATGCTGATTAATTCTTGCTTGTTGTTCGTAATTCTGGAGGATAGGATTCAGTTGATGTAATGCTTCTCTATGAACATAAAGCGCCCCCGGTAATAGTTTACCGATGGGACTAACTTGACACAGTTGCACGATTAAGGCGAAATTCTCAGCCATGGCAATTAATCTGTCTAATAACAAATTCTAGAGACAGAAAAAAACTAAATAAATCTAGTTAAATGAACCCGATAGCGCTCTTTTTTGGTCACAGTAACCTCACCCACTTCTAGACGACCTTTTCCCCGGAAAGAAATCAAATCACCAGTTTTAACATTATAACTAGATTGACTGATATCTTTCCAGTTAACTCGCACATCCCCGGCACTAATTGCTTCGGCCATTTTACTGCGAGAAATGCCAAAACCCGCCGATGCGATCGCATCCAAACGTAAGGAAGCTTCCACGGTATTAATTTCTTTTTTTTGCGGTGGTCTGACTTTTAATTCCGTCAAAGGAATCAGGCTAGTTTTCACGGGAACCGAACGCACTTGTCGCAAATTAGCAGATAAAAAATCTGCCAATTCAGGCACTACAATCGCCTGCGCTCCTCGCTCACCTAAAACGATTATATCGCCGACTTTTTCCCGAACGATACCCGTCCCCAACATCGCCCCTAAAAAATCCCGGTGGTTAGCGGTATCAAAAAGAAAATTACCGGCAATATCAAGGGCAGATAGGGGAATATCTGTTACTGTCAAAGGTAGATCAATTCTAGCAATACCGAGGCGCTGTCTTTCTGCTTGGGGATAACCGCCCCATTTTTGCATTGACACATCGGTTAAACGCTGAAAAACTCGTTCTACTTCCGCTAAAACCGCAGGAGAAAGAAAGTCTGTCACCGTCACTTCCCAAGTCTTAATCGCTTGTTCGGCTTTATCAATAACTTTCGCTATCTCCTCGCGGTTCTCGACACCCTTTAGTAATTCTTCTCTTGGTAACATTGTTTTCTGGTAATTAATCAAAAATTCTTAGGAAAAAATCAAATGACCGATAACTTATTCCTAATAACCGTTCACCGTTCTAGGGCGTATCCTTGCAGATTTTCGGGGTTAAATTGACGGAGGATAAGAGTCGCTTGATTTTTCAGGTTTTCGGAACCCTGCACGACAATAATATATTTTCCCGCGCCGAGACGATTGCGATAGGGAAGTGCATCGCCACTGCCGGACGATAAACCCACGCCACCACCGACGAAAATACTGCCCATCGCCCCCCCAATCGCCCCAGCAATGCCGCCCACGATATGATTGCCCGGTTCTCCGGCCCAATCAAAGGTATGCAATCCCGTAATCAGGTTAAAAAGGTAGCCGCCGGCAAAACCGAAGGGAATTAGCCAAAAAGCCATGAGAGTAGCCCGTTTTTTGGCCTGTTGGAAGGGATCGATCAAACCGAACTCATCGGCACTTTTATAGCCGCGACCGAGAATGGTCACTTGAGATTGGGGAATTCCCGCTTTTTCGAGGGCAACGGCAGCTTCTTCTGCTTCTATGCGATCAGCTAACACGGCAATGAGATAATTCATATTCTCCAACTTTTCAGGCTATCTTCATCTCCTATTGTAAGGATTTTGGGGACTGAAAAGCCGCTCGCTCGAGAAAATATGCAAGGGGATGGGAAAAAATTATTTTATTTGGCTTATTTCTGGCAATAATTGACCATAAAGATTAAGGGAGATAGTTATCATCTTTAAGGACATTTTTTTCGCTAAAAAGAAACCCCCATTTTGCCTCAACCTAGAAGGACAGCCACAATCACTACTTTAGGCCAATTATCATTATTAACAAGAAGTTTTTGGGGATTATTATCATTGGGATCAGACTGTCAAGCTTGACTCACTTGTGTCATTATTTTAATGTTATCCCGGTTCACTCCTGACGTAAAAACTAAAAAACAGATTAGAGTTCCGGCAATAATAGCGGCTCTCTTATTTTTTGTGTGGTCAGTTTAACTTATATAGTAGTGATCGATCTTTGTGTCCTCTGTGTCTGGAGTGGTTCGTTCCACTCACTCACCCGCAAGACTGTATCTTAGAATACATTTTACCCACCAAACCTAAGAGAGCCTGATAGCTAGTCTTCAGTGAAACCCCAGCAGTTTTTGGGTAGTGGGTAAGAACCCTCCTGCAGCCACTCCAACCAATCCGACTTTAGTTGTGGGTTCTGGAATGGTTTCCCCCCGTTCTTGCAAAACCTCAAGGTAAAGTTCAATCGCTTCTTTAATATTTTCCTGAACCTCTTCAAAGGTATCTCCAATGGTTTGCTCAAGGATTACTCAGGATACTGACGCGGACTTTTTCACCATTTTGCAAAGGTTTACTACTATTAACGACGAAACGCTCCCCCGGTTCAAGTCCAGTGATAATTTCTACTTGACCGTCAAGCGCTTGACCGAGACGAACGGGCCGTTTTTCCACTTGCGAGTTCTCCTCGGAAAGGACGAAAATGGCCGAGGATTCCCCTTGACTGACAATTGCTGTTTCGGGAACAATCACCTGCGCGGCAGAATTATTATTAAACCGCACCCGGGCCAATAATCCCCCTTTAATTAAACCATCCCCATTGGCTAGAGTAATCTCCACGGGAATCCGCCGGGCCGTGCCTTGGCTGAGGGGGAAAATTCTGGTGATGCGACCGGAAAAATTTCTATTACCGAAAGCATCAAGGCTGACATTAACCTTTTGTCCTAAATTAATCGTTTTTAAATCCAATTCTGATAATAATACCACTACCTTGACCTGCTGAAAATCGCCAATTTTGAGGACTTCATCGCCGATACTGACTAAATCCCCCGGCTCTTTCAGTTTTTCGATAACTATCCCCGTCGCCGGTGATTTAAGAGTAGCGTAGGCCTGACGTTGTTGTTCCTGAGCGATGACCGATTTTTGGGCGGCAATTCTGCCGATAATTGCCGCCACTACCTGCTCCTCGACTTTAATTCTCGATCGCCCGCTATTAACGGCTTTTAAAGCCACTGCCGCCGCAGTTTGGGCTGTTTCGCCCTGTTGTAGGGGAATCGCTCCTTCTAGGGCTAATTTTTGCAGGCGCTCGGCATCATTTTTGGCCTGTTGGTATTGTAGTTGTAGGCGCTGCACTTCAATTTCAGCGTTACTGACTTCAATTCTTGCCCGGGCTAATTCCGCTTCTAGGGCCGACAGGGCGGCTTTTTCTTGCCGGACAACGGTGGCGAGGAGACGGTCATCAACACGAGCGAGGATTTGTCCTAATTGCACCCCATCTCCCACATCAACGAGGAGATTGAGTAACTGCCCAGGGGCTTGCGATCGCAGAGAAACCACTTTTAAAGGTCGGGTAGTTCCCGTGTAATCGAGATTGCCTCCGCTGGTTGCCAGTTTAGCCGTGGCGACGTTGACGGTGGTAGTACGGGCTGCTGGTGGCGGTGGTTGGGTTTCGGTCCGGGGAGAACAACTGGCACTGAAGGATAAGATAACCAGAGCGGAAAGGATAATCGGATTCGATCCCATGGCGATAGTCCTAGTAGAAAGCCGCTTTTGAGTCGATGGTCGCCTATTCTTCGTCCCAAGCTTCTACTGCTACCACTTCGCTGAGAGGGTCTTGCATGGAGAAACCGAAATCGAGCAACTCTTGCTTCCAGTATGTCCACTCATCTCCGTATAACAGAGCCAGTTTCCAGATACTATCGCTAGGTTTGACTACTTTTGCATCTATCCACTTGCTAACCTTGCGTTGAAACTTCACCATCGGGTGAGCTACAGCTTGTTTGGTCATAAATTCAATTGCTATGAATACTTCAGATTTTGCGCTTCCCGACTAAACTAACTCAAGACTAAGACTTTTGCCATTACAAGGGATCGAGAAGCGCATTTATTAACTTACTTGTACACCAGATCTCTGGTTTTAGGCAAGTCTTTTTAACCAAAAGTACGGTAATTACTACTATAGATTAGTATAACCGGAGGCCACAATCATGGAACCGATGCCTCGATCGGTGAAAATTTCCAGTAAAAGGGCGTGGGGAAGACGACCATCGATAATATGAGCAGCTTGAACTCCCTGAGCCAGCGATCGCACACAGCAGCTAACTTTGGGAATCATCCCGCCGACAACGATGCCTTTTTGAATCAAGTCCCGGGCCTGTTGTATATCCAATTTAGCCAATAAAGTGGAAGGATCCTTGTAATTCTCTAAAATTCCAGCTGTATCGGTCATCAAAATCAGTTTAGGCGCCCCTAAAGCCGCCGCTATTTCTCCGGCTACCGTATCGGCATTGATATTATGAGCTTGGCCAGTTTCATCGGCGGCCACACTGGAAATCACGGGAATATAGCCACTATTGACCAAGGATTCGACGACGCTAGTATCGACACTGCTCACTTCTCCCACAAAACCAATGCCCTCTTTACCCACGGGACGAGCAGTGATCAGATTACCATCCTTACCGCATAATCCTACCGCTTTACCGCCAGCTTGATTGATCAGGGCAACAATTTCTTTATTGACGCGCCCCACCAGCACCATTTCTACCACATCCATGGTGTCGGCATCGGTGACGCGTAAACCGTCTTTAAATTGGGGTTCAATGCCCAATTTATCCAACCAACTATTGATTTCTGGACCGCCGCCGTGGACAATAACGGGACGAACCCCCACACAGGAGAGAAAAACGATATCTCGCATCACCGTGTCTTTGATATCGCTGTTATTCATGGCCGCACCACCGTATTTAACCACTACGGTACGACCGCGAAATTCTTGTATATAGGGTATGGCCTCGCTGAGGATTTTCACCCGTTGGGCATCGTTTTCCTGGATATTATTATTCATGCGTTTTTTTACCTGTCTGATTCAGTGACCAGTTTAGCGGTTTCGGGTTTGACAAAAACTGTTCACCCTGAACGGATTGCTAGAGAGTCTTAGAATTGCCGAATTTTTCGACGCAACGGACAAAAATCTCGACTCCCATCCCTAAGACTGATTCATCAAAATCAAAGCGGGGATGATGGTGGGGATAGGCTAATCCTAATTCGGGATTGGCAGACCCCAAGAAGAAATAACAGCCCGGTACTTCCTGTAAAAAGAAGGACATATCTTCCCCTCCCATGGTTTGACATTCGGGAACGATTCCGGCTGGGGTTTCCACCACTTGTGCGGCGATGGAGCGCACTAATTCCGCCATCTGATCATGATTGATTACCGGGGGATACAATTGCCAGTAATCGAATTGATAACTAGCCCCCTGACTTTGACAGATGCCCGCAATAATTTCTGCCATCCGTTCTCGGAAATAGCCCCCTAACTGGGGATTGAAATAGCGCACTGTCCCACTGAGATTAGCACTATCGGCGATCACGTTTCTAGCGCTTCCCGCCGCTAATTTACCCACAGTCACCACGGCGGCATCGAGGGGGTTAAGGTTGCGGGCGACGATGGTTTGCAGGGCGTTGACGATTTGGGCCGCCACCAGTAGTGAATCGACGGTTTGATGGGGAATTGCTCCGTGGCCGCCCCGGCCTTGAATCTGGAGATCGAAACATTCCACCGCCGCCATTAAAGCCCCATTTTTCACGCCTACTGTCCCTAAGGGCAGATTATTCCAGAGATGTAGCCCGATAATTCCGTCCACGTCGGGATTTTTCAGCACTCCCGCTTCGATCATCGGTTTCGCACCCCCCGGCCCCTCTTCGGCGGGTTGGAAAATAATTTTTACGATCCCCTTGACATGGTGACGGTTTTGTGCTAGGTAAACTGCTGTGCCGAGAGCGATCGCTGTGTGACCATCGTGACCACAGGCGTGCATCTGGCCGGGATGTTGGGAACGATAGGGGACTTGGTTTTCTTCGGCGATCGGTAGTGCATCCATATCGGCCCGCAGGGCTAAAACTGGCCCCGGTTGACTGCCTGCGATGGTGGCGACAATTCCGGTGCCGGCGATGCCGGTTTGATGGTCAATTCCATATTTAGTCAGGGTTTGACTGATTAAGGAGGCGGTGAGATGTTCTTGAAAGCCTAGTTCTGGTTTTTGGTGTATTTGTCGGCGCCAGTGAACCAATTGCGGCTGCAGAGAACGAATAGCAAGGCGAATTTGAGCGCCATTCAAGCTATTAGGAACGGGAAAGGAGGAAATCATCGAAAATTTGGGTCTGAAACCCCGTCGTTCTACGACGGCTTTACTGTTAAATATTAGCGCATTTACACGATATATGCTAGAATGCGAGACATGGAAAAAGCCTATTCGTTTCGATTTTACCCCACACCAGAACAAGAGTCGCTATTGCGGCGCACTTTGGGCTGTGTAAGATTAGTTTACAATAAGGCACTCCATCTCAGAACACAAGCATGGTATGAAAGACAAGAAAGAGTAGGATATGCTCAAACTTCTTCAATGTTGACCGATTGGAAAAAACAAGAAGAATTAGAGTTTTTAAACGAAGTTAGCTGTGTACCTTTACAACAAGGGTTAAGACATTTACAAACAGCTTTCACTAATTTCTTTGCTGGTCGT
>VYKR01000014.1_pt1 | contig 46481 bp, 35 predicted proteins | sample 5109561 | NCBI WGS metagenome assembly VYKR01 (sample SAMN12291799, study PRJNA351875) | freshwater metagenome | isolation source: freshwater lake | place: USA: Michigan, Ford Lake | collected 2015-08-15
CCAGAACAGAGTAAATCTGTTAAGGCAGGTGCGGAACCCCGCAAGGGAAAGAAGCAGAAACCCAAATCGTGAGGTTTGGGAATCACCGTCCGTTTACGGCGGTGAGGATGTCAAGGGTTTTCTAACCACTATACTGCTTGCTTCCTCACCGGCCGCCGCTTGGTTCCATGCCCGGGGAGGTTCTTGGAGTGCCTCCGGTTTTCGCGGTACCGCCTCCGGGGACGATGGTTCTTGGAGTGCCTCCGGCTATCGGGGTGGCTCGGCCTCCGGTGGTGACGGTTCTTGGAGTGGGACGGGATTCCGTGGCACCACTGCCTCCGGGGACGATGGTTCTTGGGATGTCAACGGCTATCGGGGTGGCTCGGCCTCCGGTGGGGACGGTTCTTGGAGCGGTACTACCCCCTACGGAACCTCAGTTTATGGCTATCACGGCACCTACTACGGCGGCACCTACGCCACCTATCATCCGCCCACCGTTGTCAATAGTTACTACGGTGCGGGCTGTTATAACTGCGGTGGTTGGGCCGCGGCTGGAGCGGCGGCCACCACGGTAGTCGCCCTCGGCGCAACGGCTGCCACTGCCAATCAAGCGGAATCCTACAATGCAGGATTTGCGGCGGGCAGTGCCTACGCCCTCGGAGCGATCTATACTAACCTCCCAGGGGGATGCGTTTATAACCCAGTTGGTACAAGCACTTATTACCGCTGCGGTACGGCTTGGTTAAGTCCCGCCTACGGTGCTAACGGGGTTTACTATCGGGTCGTGACCGCACCTTTTTAAAGATTTATTAGCCTTGAATATCCCATGAGAAAACCTAACCGACATTTTTCCCTCGCTTTCCTTTTTAGTTCTCTCGCTCTCCTCGCTACAGGGAATCTGACTCTAAGTCAAACAGGTAATTCGATCGCTCAAGATCAGAACGCCGCTTTGCAAGCCGTCGCCAAGATGACCGAGGGACAGCGCACCTATTATCAGAATAACGGGAATTTTCGAGCGCAAGTTGACAATGTTCAAGAAGATTTCGGGGTTACTTTGCCGAAAACCTTTGATTATGCCATTCGCACCACTTCCGAGGCCGCCTATAGCTATGTTATCCCCGCTCGCTCAACCGTCAGCAATCAGCTAAAAGCTTATGTGGGTGCGGCTTTTATCACTCCTAACCAAGACCCGAAAATCACGACGATTATCTGTCAGAATACCAATCCCGGTCAGACGCGTCCGGCGGATCCGCAATTGGTGCGCGGCAATCAGTTTAATAACCCCGGAAAACTGACCCTCCAGTGCGGCGACTTCTCCGTACAGGTTCCCGCTTCCGAGGTGAACGAGTAGTGTTGAGGTTGGGAGAACAGTTAATTGTCTTGCTGGTAGCGGGCCCGGGACAGTTGATCACTTGACTTTTCGGGAACGATTTAATCCTCTCGGTAATCTGTCTAAATTTATCGAGTTTTTCTCTCGTTTTTAACAATTAATTATCGATTCAGTTGATCGGAGTATCTCATGAAAAGATCGATCGAAACCCTGAGCGTGATGGTATTAGGAAGTATTCTTTTCCATACCGATGTCAGTTTGGCTCAAGTGGCCGAACCCTTCGCCTATCCCAGTCAAGGACAAAGCCAAGAACAACAACAGCAAGACCATTACGCTTGTTATTCTTGGGCAAAACAGCAAACCGGAGTCGATCCCAGTCAGCCGGATCAGATATCCCCCGCCACTGCCGCCCAATCCTCGCAACAGGGACAATTGCTTCGCTCAAGTGCCACAGGCGCTTTATTAGGAACGGTCGGAGGAGCGATCGCTGGGAATACCGGGGAAGGTGCAGCGATCGGGGCGGGAGTCGGGGCTTTGGCGGGACTGTTCCGAGAACGAGAAGAACAACAGCAGGCCGAGCAAGCGCAAGTCGAAGCGACCCAAGAGGAAAACCAGCGATTACAAACCTACTATCAAGCCTGGACAGCCTGTATGGAGGGACGGGGTTACAGCGTCCAGTGATTTTCGGCGATCGCAGAAGCAGAAATCTCTGGAAATCCGCTTCCTTTCCCCGTTATTTCTGTCCCGAAATCTAAGCGATTTTTAACGTAACCGGTTAACCATGTTGAGAAACCTCAAAAAACTACTCGATCCCGCAGGTATCCGCATAGCGGCACGCTTTTTCCGGCTTACCGAACGAGCGCCCTTAGTTGCGGTCGTTCTCGTCTTCGTAACTGTCAGTTCGCTCATCGCCGCCTATCCGAGTATCGGACAATCCCTGAGCGGTTCTCCCGCCGATCCCCGATTCCAATTCTCCACTCCCCTACCACCTGGGATCGCCTCCCCCGCTAGAGTAGAAACCCGTCTCGGCCGGTTAAATTTCTTCGATGGTTTTCCCGACAAAGCCACCGCCGATAAACTATTCGATCACCTCGATTTCCAGCGCGCCGTTCAAGCCTATCTACTGGCCATTCCGGCGGTCAATCAGGTTGCTAACCGCAACGCAATCCGCACCTTGGGACCCGTCAATACCGTCGTGCCGATTTTCGAGGAGCTGCTAGACTCGCGATCGATCTTTCTCACCGCCAACGATAATACCGTTTACAGTTGGGCGTGGATCGACCTGAAAAACGGGCCGATCGTCTTGGAAGTTCCCCCGAAGGTATTGGGGACGATTAACGATCTCTGGTTCCGTTGGGTGATCGATGTGGGGATTACTGGGCCGGATAAGGGGGAAGGGGGCAAGTACCTGTTATTACCGCCGGGGTATACGGGAGAAGTGCCATCGGGATATACCGTAGTGCGATCGCCGACTTTTAATCTCTGGGTTCCTTGGCGGAGTTTCCTGGTCAACGGAGATCCGAAACCGGGGGTAGAGTTGGTGAAAAAATTCACGAAAATCTATCCCTTGACGGATACCAACAATCCAAAACCGTTAAATTTCGTCGATATGTCCGGCAAACCTTTCAACACAGTCGCCCCGGCGGATTATCGGTTTTGGGAATTCCTTAATCAAGCCGTGCAGGAAGAACCGAGCGAATCCCTCGATCAGATTCGACTAGGATACTATGCGGCGATCGGCATTGAAAAAGGCAAGCCCTTCGCGCCGGATGCGCGGATGAAAAAAATCCTCACCGAAGCGGCCGCTGTCGGGGATGCCACAGCCCGGGCGATCGCCTTCCACACGCGAGAAAAAGACGCTTACTACTATGCCAATAGCAATTGGCAGTTGCCTTTCATCGGCGGCTATCTATTCCAGACTCAACCTGGCGTTCTTAACCTTGACGCATATATTTTTTACTACTTCTTGGCGACGGGTGTTACTCCTGCAATGGAAGCAAAAATGGTGGGACAGGGTTCACAGTACGCATGGACGGCCCGCGATGCTCAAGGAAACCCTCTCGACGGTGGCAAGAGTTATCGCCTGCACCTACCCCCGAACGTTCCCGTTAAAGACTTCTGGTCAGTTATCCTTTACAGCAACCAGACGCGATCGATGATCCAGACCGATCAACGCTTTCCCAGCGTTAGCAGTCAGACGAAAGGACTTCTCAGCAACCCCGACGGTTCAGTAGATGTCTATTTCGGACCGAAAGCTCCGGCGGGTAAGGAAAAGAACTGGATACAGACGGTCCCTGGCACGGGCTGGAATACTATCCTCCGACTCTACGGTCCCCTAGAGCCTTGGTTTAACCAGTCTTGGCGGCCGGGGGAGATCAAGGTAATGAAATAGCCGATTTTTCCGATTTTCACCTCTCGATCGCACAATTTAAAAGGAGCCCTCAAGATGACCCAAGACAAACCGATCCAACGCCAAATTCTACCGATTCCCGACTTGACCCCCTTCGGTCTAACCACCTACGACGCCAAGAATCCCGACACCCACTATCCCCCGATTCGAGATATCCGACCGCCGGCCGGTGCACCCAACGTGCTGATCGTGCTGCTCGATGACGTGGGTTTTGGAGCCGCCAGTGCCTTCGGTGGTCCCTGCAATACCCCCACTTTCGAGCGATTAGCGGCGGCTGGGTTAAAATACACCCGTTTTCATACCACTGCCCTCTGTTCTCCCAGTCGTGCGGCTTTGCTCTCTGGAAGGAATCATCACTCGGTCGGCATGGGCAACATCACCGAAACCGCCACCTCCGCCCCCGGACAAAGTTCCGTTCGTCCCAACACCAAAGCCCCCCTCGCCTTGACCCTGAAGCTGAACGGCTATTCCACGGCGCAGTTCGGTAAGTGCCACGAAGTACCCGTTTGGCAAACCAGCCCGATCGGTCCCTTTGACGCTTGGCCCTCCGGCGGGGGTGGATTCGAGTATTTCTACGGCTTTATCGGTGGCGAAAATAACCAGTGGGACCCGGCACTGTACGAGGGAACGACCCCGATCGAACCGCCGAAAACTCCGGAGGAAGGCTATCACCTGACCGAGGATCTGGCCGATCGAGCGATCGCTTGGATTAGTCAACAAAAAGCTCTCGCCCCCAATAAGCCTTTCTTTGCCTACTTCGCCCCCGGCGCAACCCACGCCCCCCACCACGTCCCGAAGGAGTGGATCGACAAGTATCGAGGCCAATTCGCTCACGGTTGGGATCGCCAGCGTGAGATCACCTTTGCCCGACAGAAAGAACTGGGCGTAATTCCCCAAAATGCCGAACTCACCCCCCGTCACGCCGAAATTCCCCCATGGGATGACATGGACGAGCGCCTGAAGCCGGTATTAGAGCGCCAGATGGAGGTGTACGCCGCCTTTCTGGAACATACCGATGATCAGGTGGGACGAGTGATTCAAGCCTTAGAAAAGCTAGAAATCCTCGACGATACGCTAATTTACGTCATCGTCGGTGATAACGGTGCCTCCGCCGAGGGAACGCTGCAGGGCGCGTTTAACGAGATGGCCAACTTTAACGGGTTAGCGGGTCTGGAAACCCCGGAATTTCTCCTCTCGAAACTAGATGACTTCGGTGCGCCCGATTCCTATAATCACTACGCGGTCGGTTGGGCCTGGGCGATGAGTAGCCCCTATAAGTGGACGAAACAGGTCGCTTCCCACTGGGGCGGCACCCGCAACGGTACGATTGTTCGTTACCCCAAACTCATCCAGGAAAAAGGTGGGATTCGTCACCAATTCTGTCACGTTATTGATGTGGCCCCGACGGTGTTGGAAGTGGTAGGCATTCCCGAACCGACGATGGTTAACGGTGTCCTACAAAGTCCCTACGAGGGTACGAGTATGGTTTATACCTTTAACGACGCAGCCGCCCCCGAACGTCATGATGTGCAGTATTTCGAGATGTTTGGCAATCGGGGCATCTATTACAAGGGTTGGAGCGCGATTACCAAGCACCGCACCCCGTGGGTGATGACTGGACAGACGATGGTTCCTTTCGACGATGATATCTGGGAACTATACGACGGCAGTACGGATTGGACGCAAGCTCGGGATCTCTGCCGGGAAATGCCAGAGAAACTGCACGAACTACAGCGACAATTTCTGATCGAGGCGGTTAAATATAATGTACTGCCCCTAGATGATCGCCAAGTGGAACGGATCGATCCCGCCACCGCTGGGCGACCCACCCTCGCCGGGGGGAACTCGCAATTATTTTTCGCCGGAATGGGGCGTTTGTCCGAAAATAGCGTCATCAACATCAAAAATAAATCCTTCTCGGTAACGGCGGAACTGGAAATTCCCCCGGAAGGCGCGGACGGGGTGATTATCGCCCAAGGCGGCCGCTTCGGTGGTTGGAGTGTCTATAGCCACGATGGAAAAGCCAAGTTCGTCTATAACGTGCTGGGGATTGAAAGTTTTGTCACCGAGGCGACGGAGACGATCCCGGCTGGCAAGCATCAGGTACGGATGGAGTTTGCCTACGATGGTAGTGGTTTAGGACGGGGGGGAAATGTCACCCTCTACTACGACGGTCAACCGGTGGGTACGGGTCGGGTAGAACGAACTCAGGCTTTTATTTTCTCCGCCGACGAAACCACGGATATCGGCTACGAATCTGGTACCCCCGTGGCGGCGGAATATACCTCGAAAACCAGTCGTTTCACCGGTAAGATCGGTTGGGTTCAACTCGATCTGGGTACGGACGATCATGACCACCTGATCGACCCGGAGGAACGTCTGAAAATTATCATGGCCCGGCAGTAGAAAAGGGGACTTGTGATACTGGTAGTTTTATCTAGACTATCCCTCGGTTAAAAGCAAAAAAATTGAGCTTAAATTAGCAACTTTGTCCTATGGAATGGTCTTTTTTGAGAAACTTTGCCATCACTTTATTCGCCCTCTTAAATCCTCTGGGGATGCTGCCGATTTTTATTAGTTACACCGCTCGCGAACGTAAAGAAGTACAACGACTCGTGGCTCTATTTGTGTCGTTAACTGTCTTGTGTTTGTTATTAATTTTTATGTTTATCGGAACGCCAATGCTAAAATTCTTTGGTGTCACCTTAGACTCTTTTCGCCTAGCTGGTGGCGTGCTTTTGTTGATTATCGGTATCAACATTGTTAACGGTTCTGGGGCAGGGACAAAAGAGCTTTTAATTAATGAGCAAGGCGGGGATTATCTCAGCGAAGCTAAGTCAGTTTATCGGCAGATTGTTATTCCTATGGCTATGCCTTTATTAGTGGGTCCTGGGGTTATTGCTAACGTTATTCTTTATGCCAGTGAAGCCGAATCAAGGCTAGGTAGTGGTACGGGCATTGAACTGATTTTGATGACAATTTTAGTCAGTTTTTTAGTCTTTCTCATCCTCGCGGCTGGCAAATGGTTACAAAGACTTTTAGGAGATATTGGCTTGAGTATTACTCAGCGAGTTATGGGCCTATTTGTAGCGGCGATCGGAGTACAATTTATGGTGACAGGTTTGATTAATATTTTTGTCGATCAGATCGTTCCGAAACTACCATCATAGCCAATTGCTAATTAGTCTAAATAGTTAGCTAAGAAAATTACTGGAAATATCAAATAAGCTGTTGTATATTTAAACTGGGTATTAAGGAGAGCAATCATGAGAAATTCTGAGCAATTGACCAAATCCCTGAAGCGTTTTCGTTATACACTTTTTCTGGGAGTAGCGGCCATGGCAATCAATAGCTGGGGGATGCCCAATATTTCTGTAGCCCAGACTACTCCTGCTCAAGAAAAAGTGCAGTTAATGTTCGTGCAAACGGCAGAAGATCTTAAGGTAGATCCCGTCGCAAAAACAATTCGCCTGGTGAACGTCAACAAACAGACATTATACTTTTCCGATCGCCCAAACCGGATTGCTGGTAATCTGACCATGGCCGCCTACATGGACGAGTGGACAGCCAGGGCGGGAAAAGATAATTTTGCCAACGATCCCCCCAATGCTACCCTCTCGGTCTATGAACCTGGCCGTCAAGACAATACTATAATTGTCGTCGAGATTAGCAATCCCGTCATCGATGGCAAGGACTTGATTTATAGCTACAAGCTAATCGAAGGGACTCTACCCAAGGCCGGCGGGGCAACTTCCCTATTTATCGATTGGATTGGTGTTGGTGGTGGTGTCGGTCCTGGCTTTTACGGGGTGGGGGCCGGGACCCGCGGGGTCGGTTTATACGGTGGTTACGGTGGCCCCCTGCGCTATTAATACAATTGTTCTAAACCGCCTGTAAATTTATCTACCGATGAGGAGAATTCCATGAGTTACAGATACATCAATCAATTAGCCACACCCGAAAATTTGCATCGATTTCTGGAATTTGTCGATCTAGCGGCTGGTGCGGGCCAAGAAACGGCTAATGTCTGGGAAATCGAGCGCCGATTGGTCAATAGTCGCCCGATGGAGTTATGTGTAAAAGCAGTTCTGCAAGAACCAGCTTCCGCTCAATTAGTGCAAGAAAGATACATCGGCAAACCCTACGATCTCGAAGCAATGTTAAAAATGCCGAAAGGTTCTCTCGGTTGGACTTACGGCACAATTATGCACACTTTGGGCTATGATCCGCAATTTTATCCCCAACGCGAGCAATTTGATTCCGATGCCGACTATATTGGTTTTCGCATTGATAAAACCCACGATATCCATCACATTCTCACCGGGTTTAGTTTAGATACTCTTGGAGAATTGGGAGTAATTTCTGTCACGGTCGCTCAAACTCGTTATCCTACTTTTCTCCTCATCGATATCCTCTCTTTACTGATGACTTTTTTTACCAGTGATACTCTGTTAAGTCAGGTAGAAAGTGATGCCGATTTAAATAAAACTCTCGGTTACAAATTCGATTTAATTTCTCGGGGAATTACCATCGGTCGCCAGGCCCAACCTCTATTCCCGATCAAGTGGGAAGAAGGATTAGAAAAACCCTTAGATCAATGGCGTGAAGAACTGAATATCAAACCAGTTTTAGACGGGCCTTGGAGTTGGTACAGTTGCCCGGAATTACAAGCAGCGATCGCCTAATTTACCCCGCAGATTTTTATGAGAGAATAGTTAGGGATAATTCTGCTTTGATCTATGGTCAAAAAAAACGCTAGAAAACCCAGCTATACTCAAATTCGCTGGCTCTGTCAAATAATTGTCGCTCTGATGGTCTTAATGCTGCCGGTGACTATTACTCTGCGACTGGTTTTAGCTTTTCTTTTCGCTTTGATAGTGGCAATTATGTTACTAGCTTACAGAATTTCTTGCCTTGCCCCCTGGCAGCTAGAACTATTAAAACCTCCCAATCATCGGGGGGCATTTCTGGAATCCCTATTTTATACGATCGGCAGTTTCGGACTATTAATTTATCTGATCGCTTCCGAACACGCCATCGTTCATTTTGCCTGTGGTTTTCTGGGTATTATTAGTGCTTGGTTAGCCATACAATTGATCTACAGCCAAGAATATGCAGTACGCTACTATCACGATGGTAAAGGCCTAGTTTTTCCCGATTGCGATCAACCTAATTGGACGGAATTTCTCTATCAAGGTTTTTGTATGGCGGCTTGTTATCAAACCTCTGATACAAGTATTAATAGTACGGCAATGCGGCGGCTGGTAGCAACCCACGGGATGCTTTCCTATTTTTTATCCGTCTCGATTATTGCTATTATTTTTGGCATGATCGGTAATTTACTCTAAGCAAAAAAGATATTTTATTAAGGAAGTCATGGTTCATCAGAAAATTAATCTCGATCGCCTCAGTCCGGAAGAAGCACTAATTACCCCCACCTATGCTTCCCGCGCCCTGACTTCCGCTGTACCTAAATACGAGATTCCCGAGGGGGAAATGCCGCCGGCGGCGGCGTACAATTTAATCCGCGATGAACTCGCCCTTGATGGTAATTCCCGCCTGAATCTGGCTACTTTTGTCACCACTTGGATGGAACCGGAAGCCAAACAATTAATGGCGGAAACCTTCGATAAAAACATGATCGACAAGGATGAATACCCACAAACCGCCGAAATTGAACTGCGTTGTGTGAATATGATCGCTAGACTCTGGAATGCTCCCGAAAACGAAGCGGCAACCGGTTGTTCTACCATTGGTTCCAGTGAAGCGGCGATGTTGGGAGGCATGGCTTTAAAATGGCAGTGGCGCAAACGCCGACAAAAAGAGGGTAAACCCACCGATAAACCTAATTTAGTCATGGGCATTAATGTGCAGGTTTGTTGGGAAAAATTCTGTCGTTATTGGGAGGTAGAACCGCGTTTTGTGCCGATGGAAGGGAATCGTTTTCATCTCAATGCGACGGAAGCAATTAAACTAATTGATGAGAATACGATCGGGGTAATTGCCATTATGGGTAGTACCTTTGATGGTAGTTACGAACCCGTCCAAGAAATTAATGATGCCCTGGAAAAATTGAACAGAGAAACCGGCTGGCAAGTTCCCCTGCACGTCGATGGTGCTAGTGGTGGTTTTATTGCCCCTTTTCTCGATCCCGATTTAGTCTGGGATTTTCGCCTCAAATGGGTTAAATCGATTAATGCTTCTGGGCATAAATACGGTTTAGTCTATCCCGGTGTTGGTTGGATTATCTGGCGAGATCGGCAAGAATTACCAGAAGAATTAATCTTTCATTGTAATTATTTAGGCGGTGATCTGCCTAATTTTGCTCTGAATTTTTCTCGTCCTGGTAATCAAGTAGTCGCTCAATACTATAATTTTTTACGACTGGGTAAGGAGGGTTATCGACAAATTCATCAAGCCTGTCGAGATACGGCCTTGTATTTATCGGGGGAAATCGCTAAGATCGGACCGTTTGAATTAATTACCGATGGCAGCACTATTCCGGTTTTTGCTTGGAAATTAAAGGAGACAATTAGCGATCAAGCTAATTATAGTTTATTCGATTTAGCTGATAAATTGCGCGAGCGGGGTTGGTTAGTTCCTGCCTATACAATGCCGAAAAATCGCCAAGATTTAACCGTGCAGCGCGTGGTGATCAAGGAGGGATTTAGTCGCGACATGGCGGCTCTGTTGTTGCGGGATATTCATTCAGCGATCGCCTTCTTTAAATCTCAGTCTAATTATCAGTCAAAATTATCTGGTTCCCATTTCCATCACTAACAGATGTTGAGGAAAAACTCGCTTAAATTTCCCAAAAATTGGCAACCCTTACAAAGTTTTGGTGTTGCCAATTTTTCCACACGAATTATTCACCGAACTGCTCAAGGAAATTTTCATATTTGGTCATCTCGGCGCTTTCGTAAACGCCATAGCAGTGAAATTAAATCTAGCACTTCTGACTTAATTTCTTCTAAGTTAAAGCAGTTTAAATACTGGACTTGGCAATTAGATAATTTAACCTGGTGGATCGGTTTTATTTTTACTCTTGGTTCAATTTTATTCGTCGTCGGGGCAATTCCGATGATGTTCCCCCATCCCCGCTTAGAGAGAATTTCTGTCATTAATTTTATCGGTTCAGTTTGTTTTACTTTTGGTTCCTATGCCGCCTTTTTAGAAGCTATTAATTTAAATCTAGATGTTACTCTGATTCGGGATGCAGAAATACTGGAGGAAAAAATCGGTACTGTCTCCCATCCCGTCCCCAAACTAATTAAAATTAAATGGTTTGCTTGGCAACCCGATCGCCTTGAATATTGGGGAACTTTTATTCAATTTATCGGAGCTTGTCTATTCAATATTAATTGTTTTTTTGCCATGGTACAGGGTTTAAGTTGGCAGAGTGATGATCTGTTAATTTGGATTCCTAGTACCCTTGCTTCCCTTCATTTCTGCACCGCTAGTTATTTGGCTGTTGTCGAAGTTTCTCATAGTTATTGGTCTTGGCATTTTAAAGAAATAGAATGGTGGATCGTGGTGTTAAATTTAGGCGGTTCTCTTGGCTTTTTGAGTGGCAGTATTTTCGGCTTTTTCGGACAAGGAACAATTATTTGCTGTCAGGAATGGGGAACAAATTTCTCCTTTTTATCGGGTTCACTTTTGTTTTTAGGAGGTAGTTATTTAATGATTCCCGAAATGTTGCAAGAATAGCTTTCAGATGTGAAAACTTCCCTCCTGTCTTAGTTTAGTACACCTGTATCTTATCGAAGACAGTAATGGCTGAACCTTACCCTACTACACAGAGAAAAATCTGACTTAATCCTATGCAATTTGTACCATTTTTCGATATGAATCAAATATCTTTAATGCCAACTATACCATCTAGAGCTAGAAGATGGATGAAAAAAATTGGGCATACTTTGGTAATATTTATCGTAGTTTTACTACTGACTCTAAGCTCCCCTCTTTTGGGAATAGCTCAAAATCCGACACAACCGGAAAATAAAATTGACGGCTTTCCAGTTATGTTAGATGGAAAACCCCTCTTTTTTATCCGGCGGGGAGTTTCTTCATTTTCGGCGGAGGAGAGAGCTAACACTATTACCCGGAGAATTGAAAGAATTGCTCAAAATGATTCTATTCCTGTGGAGAACCTGACAATTGAGGAGATTCCTGATGATGACTCACTGTATTTAAGTGTAGATCAAGAAGTAATTCTAACGGTGACGGAGCAAGATGCAAAAGCCTATCGTTCAACGCCAGAGATTTTAGCTCAACAAGCTTTACAAAAAATTCAGTTTGCTATCACTCAATATCGCCAAGATCGAAAACCAGAACAACTACTTACGAACATCATTTATACGGTTATAGCCACCTTTGCTTTCTTGATTATTAGCTTTGCAGTTATCAAAATTTCAGGAAAACTATTTCCCTTGATTAGACGTTTGATTGAATCCTTGACTCCAGGCATTCAAATCGGGAATGTTGAGATTATATCTTCCTCTAAAATCAGCTTCTTTTGGTTGCGAGTTCTTCGGATAATTCGCTTCTTTGTTCTGTTTTTATTACTATTTAATTATGCTACATTTGTACTTCGTTTATTTCCCTGGACAAGAGTTTTTGGCGACAGTATTTTAGGTTATTTTTCTCAATCATTAGAACTGGTTTTATACTCCATTGGCAAATATCTTCCCAATGCCTTTGTTATTGCCATAATCATTTTTATCACTTACTACTTAATCCGGCTAATCAAGCCCTTTTTTACGGCAATAGAAAGAGGAAATCTGATTATTCCGGGTTTTTATACTGATTGGGCTAAACCTACTTACAATATCCTATTAGTCATAATTATTGCCATAGCAGCAATAGTGGCTTTTCCCTACTTGCCCGGTTTTAATTCTCCGGCTTTCCAAGGCATTTCTGTTTTTCTCGGTCTTCTTTTATCCCTTGGTTCAACTTCAGCGATCGCCAATGTTATTGGGGGAATTATTCTTATTTATACCCGTGCTTTTCGCATCGGAGATCACATTCAAATAGGAGATGTAATTGGCGATCTAATTGAAAAAAACTTCCTAGTTATTCGCATTTGCACTCCCACTAATAAAATCATCACTATTCCTAACTCATCTTTATTAAGTAGTAATGTGATTAACTTTAGTATCTCCTCGCGGGAATTAAACAGAAATCTAATTATTCAGACAACGATTACCCTAGGGTATGATCTGCCCTGGCGAAAAGCCCACACAACCTTAATTGAAGCTGCTCTAGAAACTGAGCATATTCTCAAAGAACCCGCACCTTTTGTCCTGCAAACTAGCCTAGATAATTTTTACATCAGTTATCAATTAAACGCTTACACTAACCAACCCAATTTGATGGTAATAATTTATTCAGAACTCCATCAAAATATTCAAGACAAGTGTAATGAAGCTGGGATTGAGATTCTCTCTCCCAGTTACACCTCCCTACGAGATGGAAATACAACAACCATTCCCGAAAATTATTTACCTTCCGATTATGTCGCGCCTCCCTTTCGCGTTCAATCTTCAGACAATCAGGAAAACAACACATTATGACACCACATCCGTTTTTATGCTCTCACTTTTGGCGGATTATTAATAGACCTCTTGTAAAAATCAAAAATTGTTGTTAGGAGTAAGTAGCCAGTAGTCAGTAGTCAGTAGTCAGGAGAATTAAGAATGAATAATAATCAATTCCATGATCTCTTGACAGATTTTATGCCATTTAATCCTTATTTTTGCCGTTTTTGAACCATCAAAAATTAATTGTGCAAGAGGTTTAGTTTTGCAAGGGAATAAAGTTGACAATATCTCTTATTTTATTTAGGAACTACCTCCTAAGTAAAAGCCTAGCGAAAACATGATTAAGATGCCAATAATAAATACAATAGACCAGGAAAAACCCGCAAATAAAACAAAACAAGCTGGGAAAGAAATCAGAGTTCCACCAACGAAAAAGATACCCACACAAAGAAGAAGCGGTACTTTAATAGGATGGGTCATTAGTTGATAAAATTTACTAATAAAACCTAATAAATTATTAAAAAGTTTGGGTTTAAACTTTTGAGAAACTTTTTTCCTAAGATAATTTTCAGCATCAGAGTTTAGAGGATAAATCGCTTGAAAGGTTTGGGGTTTATAAATTTCTTCAATCTGATAAGCCCAGGCGGTTAATTTGTTTTTATTTTTTCTTCTTTCTGCCAGTTGATTGATCATAATAACCGTACAGGTTAGATCATGAGGAATCACTAAACAAGGATTTTTTTCTTCTAATAATGGTTTAAATTGCTCCCGTGTTAAAGCATCATTATGACGGGTATTAGAATCATCATACAAGTGGGGTTGTCCGATATATTTTTGATCAAAAGGGTCGAAAGTTGGCTTGTTATTAGTATTAAACCATGCCAATAAATCCGTTAATTTTCCTAATCCTTGCGCTATAAAATAACGATATAATAATACTTCTTCTCTGTTGCGATCTTTCCCTTTACTAATAACAGCAATGATTGACCAAGCCTCTTTTTTATTTTTAACTTCTCGACCGATTATAACAAATTTTTGAGGGTTTAAACTTTTAGGAAAGCAAGGAATTTTTAATAATTCCTCATCAATGGCTTGATAAACCACATCGGGAATCGGCTCTAAGGTACAATTCATAAAGTCTTCTTCGGTGTAATCTTCCACCCACCACAAAACTTGTGTACCAACTTGTGAAGATTGTACTTCAACTCCTGTACTAAATTCGTGAATCTCAATAGTACTCATGATTTTTTGTCAAAAGTAAGGATTATTGCTTAGTGTTTATGTACTGATAACAGCGATCGCACTAAAATGAGTCTCTATCTATTCTTTTATCGTAGGATAGGGGGGAAGTTATGCAGGGGAGAGGATGAAAGTATGAATAACACAAAATACTGCAAAAAGTTCAAATGTTTTACAATAGGATAGGTTTAGTCTTGGACTGGTTAGCTCAATCTGTTTTAAGATTTTAGCGAGCAACCGTAAACTATTTATAATTTTATGCCTAGATATGATCTCTATCACAATCAAGTTAAACAAGCTTTAATTAAGGAAGGTTGGCAAATTACGGATGATCCCTTTACTCTTGATTATAAAGGAATTCGTCTTTATGCTGATTTGGGAGCAGAAAGAATCTTTGCCGCACAAAAAGATTTAGAGAAAATCGTAGTAGAAATTAAAGTTTTTAATAGTCCCTCCTTGATGACAGAACTCGAAAAAGCCATTGGGCAATATAATGTTTATAGGAGTTTCCTGAAACGACTTGAACCACAAAGACGGCTGTATTTAGCTATTCCTGATGATGTTTATCAGGATTTCTTTTCTTTAGAACCGATTCAAGAAGTTAAGTAGCTGGTTATAATTAAATTAAAAATAGATTTTAGGTTCGATCCCCCCTGCCCCCCTTGATAAGGGGGGTGTCTGATAATTTTTAACGCCTACCTACTTATCAGTGATCAATTAATTTTTTTAATCGTATTTAATCCAGAATTGGAGGTAATTAATCAGTGGATAAAGTAACACATTATCGTCAAGTCATCAAAGAAATTATTCATCAACATTCTCGCTATTCTCCCAGTCAAAAAGATGGCGATACTCTAGGTATTATAGATGAGGCTTCTGATAATTATTTATTAGTTGATGTAGGTTGGTATGACTCAAAAAGAACTCATTTCGTCATCTTACATTTACGAATTGTTGAGCAGAAAATTTATGTTGAATGGGATGGATTAGAATCGGGAGTAACAAGAATTTTGTTGGACAAAGGAGTTCCCAAAGATGATATTATTTTAGGCTTTATTCGCCCTGAAAAACGAGATTTAATTGATTTTTCTCTGATCTAATTGGTAATAATATCAAATACAGATAAGTAGCTGGTTATAATTAAATTAAAAATGGATTTTAGGTTCGATCCCCCCTGTCCCCCTTGATAAGGGTGGTGTCTGACAACTTTTAACACCTACCTACTTAGGACGCAAAACACTTGCGCCCCACTATTAACGATTATAATTAATCAGAGTTTGCTGGACAATCTGGAACTTGATCAGTTAATTCTAATTCTTTAGCAACTTCGCATTTTAGGGCTTTATAAGTTTCGTCATTTTGACTGATAAAGCCTGTTTCTATAATACTATTTTCTTTCTGAAACTTCTTGATTTTAGGAGTCCACTCCTTTTGAATATCAGCTTTATAAACATAAACAAAACCAGCAGCAATATTGTTAATAATGGCAGCTTCAACAGTTGATTTATCTTGCCCCATGCTAACAAATTCATCGCGTAAAGCATCAATCGCCTTAACCGTTGCCTTCCAACTTGTTGCAGGTGGTGGAGATGGAGAGGGAGATGGGGATACAGAAGGTGATGGGGATGGGGATGGAGAGAAAGAGGGGGATGGGGGAACAATACTAACATCATTATTCGTCCATTTTCCTAAGCCAAAACCACCTAAGACTAAAAGTGGACAAGCGCAAATTAAAGCCCAAATAGGAATACTAACCGATGCAGTGAGAAGCTCGGAAATCTCAGAGACTGTATTTAAAATTATTCTTGTTGTTTTCTCTAATTTATTTAAACGTCTTTTGAACTCTATCAGAGATTTATTCTCATGAGTAGTTCTTACTTTATATTCTTTGTTGTTTAGAGAAAATTGGCATTCTTTCCATAAAGAATTTGGAACATCACCCGTAGAAATTTGATAAAAAATAGCGGGTAAACGATAATCAGTCTCAACATTAAATTGGGCATTCTTCGGCTTGTTTTGTGTGATAGTATAAATAAGATCAGCTAGGGGAAGAAAACGCTCATTTTTAATACTTTTACCATCTTTATACCAGATTAAATCAATAAAATAATCTTTTATTTCTTGCCAGTCTTTTTGATTAAGAACCGTTAAATTTTCAGAAGCATAGGTAAGCTCATAACCTTTTTCTTTTAAGGCCTTTTCTATATCTGCTTGGGAAGTCATAGAATGACGAGAACCCGTTCTCTGTTTGATATCTTCATCTAACTTTGCTTTAGCAGTTTTATAATTTCTGACAATCTGTTTAATATCTGCCCATAAATCATTAATAAATTCTTGATAAGCTCCACCCCATAATCCTTCTTTATCTGTTACTAACCAAACGACACTTTCTAATAATTCAGGATGTTGAATTAGATGAAAAATTAGGTAATTAACTCCCTGTTTTAGGTGGTTATCAATCGTTAATGTTTGCTGGTTTTTTCGTAATTGATTAAGAGTATTTTGTAAATTTCGACTAAATTTTTGAATAAGAGTGTATGCTTCACTGCCTATTTTTTGGCGATTAAACCATGTTAAAAAGTCAGGTAACTTTTTAGGAAAAATCAAAGAATATAGCAGATAAACACGAAGATAAGATGAATCATTAGTGATTTGATTAATATTGAAAATTGCAAAAATAGAGTTATTCCAAACATCATCTGTAAATCGTGAATCGATTAAAGCTTCTTCTATAATTTGAAAATTCTTTTTTGTTAACGAAGATTGATTAATCCACTCTTTGACAGCAACTTTAACATCATTTTCCTTGTCGATAAATTGAGAAATAGGATGATTTTCTAGTTGTTTTTGTACATATTGATCTACATCAAGCGCACTACAAGGATAAATAACAGTACAAGGATAAATAATAAGAAAATCATGAGGTTTTTTCAACCCTTCTACATCATAGGCCCACGAGACTAATTGCTTTAATTCTTTGGCTTTTTTTTCAGCTAATTGGTGAATCGCTTTTGGGGGAATTCTTTTCCCTGTGTTTGTGGTAGTTGTTGAGGGAACAATAATATTTTTAATCAGTTCTTCATGATTATCAAGGAGAGGTAAAAGATCAGTATTTATTGTTTTATTCGTATCATAAGAAAACTTATCACCCACTTTCTTATTATCAAAAGGATTAAAAGTTAGATTATTGGATTGTTGATAAGTTAATAAATCATTCAGTTTTCCTAACCCCTCTGTTAGAAAATAACGAGAGACAGAAATTCCCCGCTCACTCTCATCCTTAGCATGGGTAATAACAGCTAAAACTGACCATTCCTCTTGACCTAATTTAACCTCTCGACCAATGATTGCTGGTTTTTCTTGGACGGCAAATTCTGACAGGTAAAATAAATCAGCTGCAATGTCTTGTTGAACAGATCTAGGAATATAACTGAGGGTTGAATTCATATATTCCCCTGAAAAACCCACAGAACCCCAATTATCAGGTGTTCCTTGAACATCAATTCCTGTGCTGAACTCGTGAATCTCAATAGTACTCATGATTTTTTGTCAAAAGTAAGGATTATTGCTTAGTATTTATGTACCAATAATAGCGATCGCACTAAAATGAGTCTCTATCCATTCTTTTATCGTAGGATCGGGGGGAAGTTATGCAGGGGAGCGGCTAAATAATACAATTTTATTATAGTTGAGATAAAATTTAGGCGAAGCTGGAGCAGCGATCGCATTTAACTTCGATAAATGGGATAGACTAAAGAAAGTTAATGAGGATCAAGTCATGACACAAAATGAGTTAATGTTAGAACGATACTTTACTATCCTAAAAACTAGGTTAAACTGTATAGGGAACTTCAACAAAGGGATGTTGAGTTAAGTCGAAATCTTTAGTATTGTGAGTGACTAATTTAAGGTTATAATGAAGGGCGATCGCTGGTTGAATTGCATCGGGTAATTTCCATTGTATGCTCTTTTGATGGGGGAGTTTGTTCAACTTTTTCCTGATTTGTTCACGACGAAGTTGGATGACTAAATCGATGATAGTTTGATCTAATTCTATTAGGTGAAAGTAGGATAAAACTTGTTGAGCTTGATGAAAGGTGGTTTCATCCTCAAATCCAATCAAGACTTCTGCTTTAGTAATGATAGAAATAGAAGCATCATTTTTATGTTTTTTAAGATAGCTGGTTGCTGCTGAAACTCCATTAAAATGGTCAATCAGAATACAAGAATCTATCAGTTTTTTCATGACCATTCCTCTCGAATTTTCTGTTGATATTCTAACCCATCTCCTTTTGTCCATATTCCTTGAGTATTTTCTAAAAGCGTTTCAAAATCGGAAGAAGATCCAGCTATATCTTCTTCAACAACCTCAATATTAATGTTCAGCTTTGTTCCTTCTTTGAAGGGTAAATTAGAGAGAAGGATTTGCTGAGAGTTATCAAGGGTTATCTGAGTTTGATAGGAAGTCATAAGATTAAGCTATTTGAAGATAGTTAAAATCATTATAGCAGAAGTCAGAATTATGAGGTCGGAAGTCAGAAGTAAAAGCTATACAGAACTAGCTTTTTAACTAATTAACTGTACCTCATGAGATTGGGAAATGCTATATATAACTTTGATGGTTCTTTTTGCTGAATACCGAATTTGAATTGATTTTCTCCCGTCTAATTGATAATAATATTAAGTGCAGATAGACTTTAATTTTCCTCAATCAAACGCTAATTGGTAGGACGCACAACACTTGCGTCCTACTATTAACGATTATAATTAATCAGAGTGTGCTGGACAATCTGGAACTTTATCAGTTAATTTTAATTCCTTAGCAACTTTGCATTTTAGGGCTTTATAAGTTTCGTCATTTTGACTGATAAAGCCTGTTTCTATAATACTATTTTCTTTCTGAAACTTCTTGATTTTAGGAGTCCACTTCTTTTGATGATCAGCTTTATACTCATAAACAAAACCAGCAGCAATCTTTTTAATAATGGCATCTTCAACAGTTGATTTATTTTGCCCCATGTTAACAAATTCATCGCGTAAAGCATCAATCGCCTTAACCGTTGTATCCCAACTTGTTGCAGGTGGTGGAGATGGAGAGGGAGATGGGGATACAGAAGGTGATGGGGATGGGGATGGAGAGAAAGAGGGGGATGGGGATGGAGAGGGAGGAGTTGATGGCTTTATGATTTCTTTAATATCCTTGATTATAGCCTCTCTAGTCTGACTACCTGATTGTATTCCTACAGTACCTGTTGGTTGTATTTTTTTTCCTTTTTGATAATCTTCAATTAACTGTTTCCAGTTTATTTCTTTTTGCTTAGATAAGCTTTTTTGTAACTTAAAAAGTTTAATAATTGCCTTTTTACTTTTTGTTTTATCAATCTTTTGATCCTGAGCCAGATCATTAACTATTTTGTCCAACCCATCTGGTAGAGTTAATTCAGTCATTAATTGTAGTTCCTGATTTGCAGATTCTATTTGCTGCTTTAAAGCGAAGATAAAAACCAGTGAAGCCCCTTGTAATAGTAATAAAAGGGTTATTAATAAAGGGATAATATATGGGATAAAAGGTTCAAACCAAAGGGGTTTTCTTTTAAGAGAAATAATGGTAACATCAACATTTTGAGGAGTTAACGCTATTTTGTCTTTTTCTTTTTTTCCTAAATTGACTATAAAACCACACTTTTTCCATAAATCAGTAGGAACATCATGTTCTAAGATTTGAGTAATAACCGCTAGTGGAGTATAATCATTGTTAGTATCTGTATTGATTTTGTGATCTTCTTTGTACTTGATCATTGCCCCAAATACCTTGGCTAAATCCTTCAATAACTGTTTGTTACTCTCAGATAACGATAGAGACTCACTTTTTCCATCTTTATACCAGATTAAATTAATAAAATCATCTTTTATTTCTTTCCAATCTTTAAGAACGGTTAAATTTTCAGAAGCATAGGTAAGCTGATAACCGCTTTTTTGTAAAGCGTTTGCTATATCTGCTTGGGAAGTCATAGAATTACTAGAACCCGATCTCTGTTTGATATCTTCATCTAACTTTGCTTTAGCAGTTTTATAATTTCTGGCAATCTGTTTAATATCTTGCCACAGGTTCTGTTTAAAAGTTTCTCCATCGTTCCAAACAAGTTTAAAGTATTGTCCGTAACATGAAGGCCATAATCCTTCTGCTTCAGTTAAAAACCATTTTCTCACTCTACTTGTTTCAGAGCGATTAAAATTAAGAGGATTGGGTTCAAGTGTGCTTAACTGACTGAGCAGAGAATATAGTTTTTTTAGCTCATCAGGCAAAAGTGTCGAGTGTAAATCCTTTGAAGAATTATTTTCACCAATTAAGATTCCAATGCCTTCCTCTACTATTTTAAAAATTAGCGATTTCAAGTCCTTTGAAGGATTATTTTGATCAATTAAGACTCCAACGCCTTCTTTTACTCTTTTAAAAATTGCCGTTTCTGTGTAGCCATTGGGAAAACTACTATTCAATTGTGATTCAATGTCTGAACTGAGTTTTTTAATATATCCATAAACGGTTTCCTTGTCTTTTTTAGGTACGTTTTCAATCCATGTTAGAAAATCTGGAAGTTTCTCAGGAATAATTAATCCATATAAGAGATAAAGATAAACATAAATATGGGGATAGTTTTTATCATCCATTGCACCCTTAAGATCAAGTGGCTCTAAAATAGATTTAGTCCAAAATTGATCATCATACAATGTTGTATCTTTAAAGGCATTCTCGATGATTTGAACATCCTTTAAAGTAGGAGGATTGTTATTAATCCAACTTCTAATAATATTGGAGATTTCTTCTTGTCCTTCTACTCTGGGAGGAGGTGCATCCTTTTTACTAAGGGATTCTTGTAAGTATCTATCAGCATCGGAGAGACAGGGACTATGAGGAGGAGTAACAGGAGAACTTGGTGGTGTTACAGATTGATGGACACCATTAGGAGCATTTGTATTTGAAAGATTAGCAACTAGATCAGGATTACTGTTACTAGGTGGTAATGCAGGAGGAGTTGTTGCCGCAGCAGGATAAATAATGAGAAAATCATGAGTTTTTTTCAACCCTTCTACATCATAGGCCCACGAGACTAATTGCTTTAATTCTTTGGCTTTTTTTTCAGCTAATTGGTGAATCGCTTTAATGGGAATCCTTTTTCCTGTTTTTGTGGTAGTTGTTGAGTGAACAAGAATATTTTTGCTCAGTTCTTCGGGATTATCAAGGAGATGTAAAAGATTTGTGTTTTCACTCTGAATAGTATCATAGCTGTGTTTATTTCCCACTGTTTTTTTGTCAAACGGATCAAAACAAGGTCTTTTAACAACTAAACGATACCAATCTAATAAATCATTAAGTTTTCCCAATCCTTGTGTTAAAAAATAACGGAAGACAGAAATTCCTCTGTCACTCTCATCATTTGCATGGGTAATAACAGCTAAAACTGACCATTCCTCTTGACCTAATTTAACCTCTCGACCAATGATTGCTGGTTCTTTTTGGACGGCAAATTCTGACAGGTAAAATAAATCAGCCGCAATGTCTTGTTGAACAGCTTTAGGAATAGAAGTGAGAGTTGAATTCATATATCCCCCTGAAAAACCCACAGACCACCAATTATCAGGTGTTCCTTGAACATTAATTCCTGTGCTGAACTCGTGAATGTCAATAATACTCATGGTTTTAATCCTCATCTAATGCTTTATGACGTTGACCTGTACAGAGCCAATAAATCGGTGAAACTAAACCAAACGGTCGCCACTTTCTCGGTTCTTTAATAACTGAAGTTGTTCCTCCTCTATCTCGTTGTTTTAAAATGGTATTCGGTTGAGGATATTCTTTTCCTAGTGTACCAAAAGATGAAAGGGCAAAATAGTCAACAAAACCTAATTTTCGACTTTGCCACGTTTCTAACTTTCCCATCATCTTCGGAAAAAGACTATCCATTAACCCCCTAGGATTATGTCGTCCTGTCCATAATTGAGACAATTCGCATTTACTGATAGATAAGGCGATTCTTCTCTGTTTATGCTGTAAATCGGCTTGATCCAAAGCTGCAAAAAAAAGTTCTAAACTGTTAGCATATTCCTGATCTTTGGCATAAGCTGTCCCATCTACTAAGAATAAAATACCCGTTGATCTAATACAATCATCTAAATAATCCATTAGTAAAGAATTATTAGATTTCCTGATTAAATTTTTAAAAAATTCTCCGCCATAATCTTTACAATTTACGGTTAACTTTACCGATGGAGAGCCAAGTTTTGAGAGTTTAAACTGATCTTTTAGCAATATCTGTAAACCGTAGTCTTTAACTTCCACAACATTAGGCTTTAATGGCGTTCCGTTTAATTCTAATCCTTGCTCTAAAACATCTTGAGCATATTTGATTAATTCTTGACTGGCTAGTAAATCCCCAATGGGAGTAACGGTTTGAACTGGACTATTAGGATTTGCATTTGGCCAATAAGCGAGAGAGGCCATATAAACCGTTTTTCCTGAAAGGCGGTCGCCAATAACCCGAATATCCGCACTTTCAACAGTCAGATCCGAAGTCTGAGAATTAACCTTTTGTTTTAGCCATGTTAAGGGGTTCATTTTGTTGTTGATTTAGAAGTTTGAGCAATCCATAAAAGCGGTTCAATTAAATTATAGGGTTTCCAGCCTTCAGGTTGCCTTAAAACAGAAGCTGGTTCTCCTTTGACAATTCGGTCTAATCGATTAGGACGAGGATCGGTCTGTGATAAGATTCCAAAAGTAGATAGAGCAAAAAACTTAAGGGTATTAGGCTCTAATTTTTGTCTTAACAAATCTTTGGTTTTTTTGAGATGTACGTCGAATAAATCTCGTTCAGGTTCAAATCTTCCTGTCCAAATTTCTCCCCTTTCACATTTAGTCATTACTACCGCTATTTTATAATTACTATCGACATTGTTTCTATCCATAATTTCTAAAAAATTCTTTAACATATTATGATATTTGTTATCCGCTCCTAACTCCCAACTTGTTAACAACACAATACACCCAATTTTATTAGTAAAAAAATCCTTAACAAATTCTTCGTCTTCATTACTTAAAAAACTAGATTTTTCCAAATCATCAAAAAGCTCTCCTGAGTAATCTCTGGTAGCAATTGTGATTCTTTGACTAGCTTTAAAGCGACTGGGCTTATAATCAATAAAAAAACTAAAATAAGGAAGCTGAAACACTGTCTTATCTCTTTTTCTTGTTCCTTTAAAATCTTTTTGCGGTAACAGAATTCGTTCAGCGTCTTCTTTTAAATTTCTGGTGTCTTCATTTTGGGTGGTTATAGTATATTTAATACCTTGTTGATCCTCGTGATGACTATGATAAGCTAGACCCGCTAAATAGGTTGTTTTCCCCGATTTTCTTGGGCCGACAATCGCAATGTTACCGCCATTCATAATAGATTCCCCTAAAAATTAATAGTGTTATTTAGCTAAATAACTTCCTAAGTAAATCCAAGGAAGTTCTAGTAATTCTCGATTGTCAATGGTAGTGATAAAACACCTGATAGATAAGTCATCTATATTCCTATTTAACTCATTGATATAAGAATGAATCGGGTTAAAATAGCGATGATAAACATACCTATCTTTTTGTTCCCAAGTCATCCGTTGATAATGGGGGTCATAGGCGAGGTTTTGGGACTCTTCTTTCAGGTTGCCACAGAATAAGTCTGCTTTATTTAAACATAGTAGTAAATGTTCAATCCGTGAGCAATATTGTTTAAAAAATTTAACCCATCGGTCAAAACGATTGATCCACTGTTTTCGAGTGACAAATTCATGGTATTCAGGAAGATGAGGATCAAGAATTTCTCGATAAGGTGCAAGAATTAATAAAATTCCTTCCGCATCTTGAAGATGGTCAATAAAATTTTGCCATTCATTGGGATTTTGAGACTGCCAACTGGGTCGCCAAATTTCTCCCGGGGTATCTAACCAATTGGTCATAATGGTTTTTTCTCCATTGGGAAGATGAACTTTAACCTCAAAATAGCGATCGTGAATGCTTTGTTGATCAGGAGTTGCTATTGATTTATCCCCTTTAGGAATTTTTTGATACGCTACAGAGTCCACCATGACAAATTGATGATTAGGATTAACTAACTCCATCGCTAAATGGGTTTTTCCCGCTCGGCGATCGCCAATATAGATCACTCCTCCCAAAATTAATCACCTCCTTGTCTTAACTGAGTCATGGCTAGGGTTCCTCCTTATATAGTGATAGCGTATATTTCTCTATCGATCCACCCCTGACCTCTTATGCCATCTTGACCTAAATTGTTACAAAACTTTACAAAACTCGTTTTCCCTCAAGGGTGATTATATAGTAATTACTGACGGCGGCCGAAGTGTACCTCGAAAATGGTGCAATTATACTAAATCCGTTGAGTATAGGCTACATATCAGGACAGGCACTCATGCAAAAGGCAACAGGAGGGATAAATAATCAGTCTTTAATAACCAGATGTAGTATTAAAGCTTATTTTCGAGCATAACCAAGAATTATCATGAAATTACTCCTAATTTTGCTCAATGTCAAAAAACTCTGCATAAATCTATCCCCCCGCTACGATATACCTTATAGAAGAATCCTGACCATCCCTTGAGGAGTTACCCATCCTACCCCTATGTTAATCCTAAGACTCATCCTTTACTTTTGCGCTGGTATGATTTCTGCCCTGTTGGGCTGGTTTTTGAGCCAATTGGCCTTTATCCTCTTAGAAGGGATCAGTGATCTTCCAGTGGTTGGAGTCATCAGTCAAGTGAGACAGTGGGAAGAAATTATCGTTTTTCCGTTGGTTTCGGTTTGTTTAGCGGTGGGAATGGTTCTCAATGAGCTTTTTATCACAAATCCGACTCGTTTCTCTCGTAATCTCAAACGCTCTAAGAAAGCTCTTCTTTTTCGAGCGATTCCCATTGGTTTTGGGGTAGGATTAGCGATCGCTCTCCTCTTACAACTATTTTATCTGCCTCAATTCAAGTTAGATGAAAAACCGATTAGAGTCTTAGGATGGTTATTTTTAGGGGGAATAGTGGGATTAATTGAAGGGTTAGTATGGCCTTTTTTTAGTACCTCCGCAGGGGATAAAAAACGTTACCAAAAACGACTGATTTTAAGTCCCATTTTTGCTGTGATAGCTGGTTTTGCTGCAGCTATAATATTTGAAGTAGTAAGAGGCTCATCTAATCAGGTGACAGAATTATTTCAGCAAATAGAAGATCCCTTAGGCTTTTGCATTTTAGGTGGTCTTTTAGGAGGGGTTTTAACTTTCACCACTTCTCCTAGTTTTCACACCGCTTTAAGGGCTGGAAAAGGCTTTGAATATAGGGAATATCAACAAGATACTAATGCTCCTCCTGAACCAATTGATAATTATGTTCCAGACCAAATTCTGAAAAAAGGGTTTAATATTTTATGGGTTAAGCCAGATAATCAGTCTGAGTTAATTCCTTTTCCTAAAGATAGAATTAAAGAGGGTAAAACCATTAAATTAGGAGGGAGTAAACCGAGAAAACAAAATGGTCAACAAATTGGTTCAGATATTTATATTGAGGGATTACCTCTCTATATTGGTCATTTTTTAGTTACTAATGAAGAAACAAAATTCTTCCCCAAAAAAGATATGTTTCATCAATTTGAGATTAAAGATATTTCTTTAACCAGTGATGCTCCCGTATCTGTTAAACACAATGATTTAATTGTTTTTGAAAACAATAATCAAAAATATCGCTTTGTTTATTATGATTATGAGGGATCGATTCCCGTTATTTCAGGGAAAGCTAAAGAGAATCTTGACCTTCGTTTTGTCTCAGATGAATATGGTAATAGAATCGAAGAAGGGTTATCTATTGAGTTACCAGAAAAATCGTCTATCAAGATTACCATTGGAGGAATTGATTTTAAAAAAATCTCAAATGATGAGATAATTGGCTCTCATATTTATCTTCCTGATACAGATCCTTATCTGGGGGAAATTCTTGTTACTAAACAAGATGCAACACTGATTCCCAATCCTAAAAGTTCTGGTAATATTCAAATTCAACGTAATGGTAATCCTATTCCTGTCAAAAGAGAAATTAGCCTAAAACATAATACCCTAATCACTTTTATCACCAATGAAACAGATGATTATCAACCTAAAATGTACCGATTTGTTTATTATAACCGCTTCCTAGATCCCGATGCTTAACCTACTGTTATAACTAAACTGATTGAGTCTTCAGACATCAATAAAAAGCCTCGGTAACTAATGGTTATAATTGTTTTAGATCAGTTGAGGCACTTCGATAGAAGTTAATTTCTTGATAACATAACCCCCCATGAAAAGAGCATCGAATTACTATCTACTAACTAAGGATTGAGACAACAATGTTTAAAATTACTACCCTGTCCCGAAAGTTAATTGATTTTACCAGTTTAATAATTGTTACGTCTGGAATTTTATTAATTTCTGATATGGTTCAAGCAAAAACAACAGACATTATTAGCTATCGAGAAGAACAAAATAAAGTCACTTTACGACTTAGAGTAACCGATAGTAAAAAGAAACCAATAATCACGCTAAAAAAGGAAGATTTTAAATTACAAGTAACAGATATGACTAACAAGAAGTTAGTTGCACCTTCTGATACTGATAAAGGTTATTCTGATATACCTTTTAAGTTTAAAAACCCCCTAGAAGCTGAACCCCCTCCTGCTTATATCTTAGTTCTTTTAGATATGAGTGGAAGCATGAACTGTTCAACCGATTTAGACAGTAAGGGAGTTTGTAATAATGCAGTTCCCAAAGGGAAAAGAAAATTAGATGCTGCCCTTTCTGCTTTAACTACCTTTATTGAAGAAGCAAAAAAAAGAGGAGGAAACACTAATGTTGCGATTATTCCTTTTGGTTATGGCTGTACTTATAAACCCATTAAAAACCTAGAAGATTTTAACAAGTTATATAGTGTTAGTGATAGCAAGACAACGGCTGCTATTACAAATCTTCAGAAACAAACTCCTTGTGCTGCAACTAATATTTATCATACATTAGGAAAAGCCGTTGAATTTTTCACAAATCCTCCAACGGATGAATTAAAGAATAAATTTTATCCTTTTGATGAGAAAAAAGCTGAACCCATTGAACCGAAACCTCGTTTAGCGGTTATTCTTTTAAGCGATGGGTTTGATACTCAATATGATAGTCGGGATGAGAAAAAAGCTAGACAACTACAAAAAACAAAATTAGAGGAAATTAACGGAAAGTTAGGGGATAATCCTCAAATCACTATTCATACATTAGGTTATGGTTTAAATGCTGAACAATTACAAAAAAAGTTTGGAACTTCCCAATGGAGTGAAATCAACCGTCCACCCTCAAAAGATAATGGTAAAATACCATCAGGTAAAATACCATCAAATGAATATCTTGATGTTTATGGATTAAAACAAATTAGTAAAATCACCCCTAATGGACTGTTTGCTATTTCTGGAAACTCAGAAGAAATCGCTAGTAGTTTACGCCTCTTTTTAGACGCTATTTTAGGAGAATATGAAGTTACCTATACTCATCCTAACCCTCAAAGAGGAAGACTCTATAAAACAAGCGTAACGGCAGATAATATTAGCTCAGAAGCAACTGAATGTAAACAATCGGATATTGAAAAGAAAAACCAATGCGAGAAATCTCGTTTCATCGAATATCGTGGAGTTAATTTCGGACGCACTGCTTCTTTTTCAATATGGGGAATAAGTGCAGGATTACTCCTGATTTCTGGAATAGTTTGGTTTTCTTTTTATTGGGGGTGGAGAAAGAAAATCGAAGATGAAGAAAGGGGGACAAGTGGTCAAAGTTCTCCTTAATCAAGAGGATTTAATTTTCCTAAAATTAAATCGGGTACAATCTGTCTTAACGCTTACTCCAGCATAGGCTTTTACCTGAAAAAACCCCAGCAAAAAGGAGAGTTAAGTAGTTGGTTATAATTAAATTGAAGATAGATTTTGAGTTCTATTCTTACTTAATTTCTCCTTAATACCTTCTTAATTCCCCTTTAATAAGGGGGTGTCGATCCCCCCTTAATTCCCCCTTAATAAGGGGGGTGTCGATCCCCCCTTAATCCCCCCTTAATAAGGGGGTGCCGATAGGTGGGGAGATATGATAGATTTTAACACCTAACTACTCAACAGTTATTGTAGGAACAATCATGGCTATTTTAATAGGTAGAATATTCGACCGAATTATCTCTAAATCAACACAAAAAACATCTTCTCCTAAACCACTCAATCCCATAGTCCATCTCCTAATTTCTAACATTTTTCACTTTCCCCTATTAATCTAACAGAATTCCTAGTAGAGGCGCAAGGGTTGCGCCCTATAATATTAAGTTTGCGTCCTAGGTTTTAATTAACCTCAGATTATTTCTCTGGATTCTCAAGGATAGCACGCTTTAAGTTAACCAGTTTGACATAACTATCGGTGATAGTCTTTTGTTTAGTTAACTCCTCAATAATTAACCCATCAAGATTAATATTCCGTGCAATTTTTTTGGTTATTTCATCTTGATAGTTATCAAATAATTCTAGTAAATCTTTCTCTAAATCTTTTGTATGATTTTCGAGGGTGCGACGAATATTTTGATTCAAGGGTATGACGATAGTTTCGATGAATTCTTCCAGTTCTGTTTGATACATTTGCAGAACTTTCTCTATTTCTTTAAGCTTATCCGATCTTATTTTAGTCCTTAAAAGTTTATCAGATTCGGATAATTCTTGCTCTTGACAATCTTTGAGATTCAGTCCAATCCTTTGTAATTCACTCCCATATTGATAGAACAAAGCATCAGCTAAACCGCTTAATCTCATAGAAATATCTCGCTCACATAATTTATCTTCTAATTTCTCCATCATTTCTTCAGGTAAATATTCAGGATTAATGATTTCTAACGCAGTTAATAACTTACTGAGTCGTTGAATAAAAAAACTATCAATGACTGAGATTAACCGTTTTCTCATTAACAATGTTAACTCAACTTTCTTATCCAAAATATAGGGTAATTCGGCTAAGTTATAATCCATATCTACTCCTGTTGAGATTTCATTTAGCAAATCCAACCGATTAATGTCTTGAATTTTTTTCGACAATTCTTGATTAATTGCTTGAGTATCAGATTCTTGCCAAAAAGAGGATTGTTGTGTAGTCCGAATCTCTTTAGAAAACTCTGTGGCTTTTTGCTTAAGTTGTTCAATTAATGAGCGCAGCTTTTTATTAATCTCAACAGATTTTGTTTCCTCTTCAGGATTCGTGCTTTCACTATAAGAATCGTCAAGGGGTTTAAGACATCCATCTAAAATGCGAATAATTTGCAATAATTCCTTTTTCGCATCATCGATAAACTCGTCTTTTGCACCTTGATTCAAATAGTTAAATAAGGAATCAATAAATTGAGAAAAAGTGATGATGTCGGGATGGGTTAGAAGCGAGTTTGCCGTGGTTTTATTTAACTCTTTTTCCTCCTTAATTATTCCAGATTTGATTAAATTTCCTAATCCTTCTTTTAGGTTTGGACTCTCATCAATAGTTCCTTCAGATACCAATTTTAAGAGTAGGTAATTAAAAGCAGACGTTTGAAACTGACGCTCTGCATTAATACTAAAACTATAAGCTTTAGCCTGTGCTTTAAAAGAGTCTAAAGATTGAGTTTGTTCTAGTTTACTATTAGCAGCATCCCACTTATTAATTACCCAGAAAGCTCGTTCAATAATAGTAGGATTCTGTTGATTAATCTTCGAGAGAAACTCAATTTCTTTACCTTGAAGAACCTTATCATGAGGACTACAAACCACAAAAGCTTTAGCTTTTTCTTTGATATAAGATTTAGTAAATTCCTCGTGACGTTTATTATCCACACTCAGTCCGGGTAAATCTACTAAAACAATATCATCTCCTAGATTTAGATTCTCTAAAAATACTTCAATTTTATCAACATAAATCGCTCCGACATATCCTTCAACATAATTTCTGAGTTCTGATAAAGTCACTTCTTTAATGCCTTTATAAGCGTCATTTCCCCAATTACTTAAAAGTGCTTGAAGCTTGATTAAAGCTTGTTGATCAATAGCTACTTCTGTGTCTTGTTGGTAGGTTTGAACGGCTTCTTTAATCCGCATGAAATGTTTACCGATTGCCTCTTGTCTTTGTAAATTTTGACCAATTTTTTTCTCAATATCACTAACAAAACTATCCCAAAGTTCTAGTCTTGCTTGCTCATCCATAAAGTAAATCACTGCTTTTTCAGCTTGACCTTTTTTAATCAGGGTGGGAAAAGCAGTGGTCGGTTGATTGGTTGCAGGTAAAATTTCCCGTCCTAAAATAGCGTTAATCATCGTTGATTTTCCCGCAGAATAAGACCCTAAAAAAGCAACAGGAAATTCTGTTTGTCGTAATTTACGCATCCAATCTCTTTTTTGCTCTATGATTAATTTTTTATTAGTTTCACTCCCCAAATAAGGTAAAACAGCTTCATAAATCGTGAAATATTCTTGGAAGTGTTGAATCATTTTTTGAGCATCAGTAGGAGTAACCATTTGAATCATCCTTTGTCTTGAATAGGTACGAGGTTGAGAGTTAATCAGAAATCGGACAGATTGATTTCCTTATTTCTTTATCGTCATTGTGTCGGGAGTTTATGCAAGGAATTTTTTTCAACTCGTGATTAAGCCGCAAAAATTAAGATATTTAAGTTTTATTTAGCTAATTTTACTCTCAAGATGTAAAAATCTCTCATTAACTCAAGATTTAAGCCAACGTCCCCGTCATTCATCGATTCTCTTAAAATAAGAAAATGTTAGTTCACTTGTCCTCAATAGTAGTCCTCAAGTCTTATCGGGATTTGTTTCCGAAAAAAACAGGGTAGGATATGAGTTTAAGGCTAAAAAAGGGGATAAACTTGACTATATCAACAAATTTTAGATGAGACAACCCTTCCTGAAGACGATCGTTATCTTTTGCCACTGACCACACCCAAAGGTTCTCAAACCTAGGAAATTACCCCAAGTTTAACTCAAGAGAGGGTAATCCCCCCAGAGAGCGGCATAAAATCTCCCGTCGATGACGATAAAGAAAAGGAGTCTCTAGCATCTTCCCCTCAAATTAAAGACTACAGCTTTGCATATTGTCGGCAACTTCCCTTAACTCTGGATTTTTGCTTTCTTTAAGACTTTTTTGAATATTAGAAATCAGTTGTCCTCGATAATCTAACTGTTCTTTTGTTTGGGTATTTTCTTCTATGTGTAATCCTATTACACAACGGCTCTTATTGACGATAGGACTACCAATAAATTCATTCTCTATAGTTTCTGATGATTGATAAACAAACGGCGTATTTTTAATGCTTTCAGCGTTGGTATTACCTCGAATCTCTCTAATCTTTAGATTGCGTGTATATTTATCTATTGGTTCATATCCCCAAATCTCGAAAGACTCACCCTCAACAGCTATTAATTCTAATGAAAATTTAGGCATTTCAATTTCTTTTGTTTGTTCAAAAGAAACAATTACCAATTTCCAAGTTTGATTATCAGGTTGTAGCTTATTTTCTAATTCATCCACGATAGTTGCTTGAAACTTCTCTCCATTATAATCAACAATTTCTGTCTTTGTACCGTTTTTTGAATCTTTACTGACAGCAACAACCGCATAATAAATATAATTGTTATTACCATTTTTTTTCTTGCTAAGAAGAAAACCACCAGCTTGTTCACCATAAATATTACTCTGTCTTAAAACTTTAGGAGTATTAATTTTTTCATGAGGAGTCTTATTTTTTTGAGAAGGATTAAGTTTTAGCCACATAACTAATCCTAATCCTAATCCTAATACTGCTAATGAAACTACAATGAGCAAAAGTGGAAACAGCCAGTTTTTTGGAGGAGGAGGAGGAGGTGGCGGCGGAGTAGTTGGTTCTTGTTGTATGGTTTTTTGTTTTAAGAAAAGATAACAATTATATTCTTGATAAATTTCAAATGAATTTAAAGAAACACTATTTTCATCTCCATAAGTCATTAAGTCACGCACAGCTTGACTAAGAATCCAATGCCAAGATTTAAACTCATTTTGATGAAGAGTTATCTTATCACGAATTGACTTTTCCAAATTATAAATTATATCAATGGCGAGTTTATGTCGAAAGGACATAATTAAATTATCGGATTTATGAAGCTCTCTAGCTAATTGGGTTGAGAAACAACTAGCAAAACAAATAATTTTTAGTCTTTGACTTCTTTGGAATGACTCAACAAAATAATTTAAATTCACTGATTCATTTCCTACTCTTATGGAATCTATGTTATTGTTCTTAAAAGGACCATGACCGATAACAAAGGCCATGTCATAATTTTTGTTAAGTTGTCCTCTTAACTTCATCCCATTCTTTGGAGTTACAAAAATGACTTCAACCCACTTGTGCCTGTGATCAAAATCATGCCATTCTTTTTGACTTTTTTCAATAAATTCTTCCCAGTCTTGATTCTGCTTCTGAATCTCTTTTTCATTAGCAGTTTGACCCCGATCTTTCATGATTTTTGGATTACATAAATTGTTAAGATAAATAACCACAATTTTAAAAGGGTCGTCTTGACTATAAGCAGTAAAATCAAATTGCGAGTTTTCCTTTACTTCCCTTTTGATAGTTTTGACAATAGTTATACTTATACGATTAGGATTAACTAAGAGAGAGGGAAGTCTGTGCCAAGGATATTTATGTAAATCACTTCGATCATCTAGAAAAGTTAAGTATATTTCTATCTCAGAATATCTTTCTGAATATCCTATTACCGTTTTGTGAAATTTATCAAGTTCTTCATAATGTTCTGACGAAGGTACAGTTTTGTAGGGTAAATTTGTATGGCTATCCTGTGATGTCAAAACATGGGGACAGTCTTTATTGATACATGGTTGTTTTGTCCCTAATTCTCCAGGTTGAAAAGGAGAATTCTTCTGAGGACAATCCTCTCTTTCCGTACATTCTCCCCTATAACTAGGATGTTTTGGGGAAAACCAACGTTCAAAAGAATCATTGACATCCTGTAAGGTCTCTAGAAGCACCTCGATAGGGATGTCCCTATGCTCTGTAAACTCCCCTTCCATTGAAGCACTACCTTCAGAGTTATTAAGTGCCTCTTCATGCTTTTTAACAGATTCGATCACTCCACCGAAATCATCCAAAACAAAGGTATTTTTAGATTCTGTTAACTTTTCCTGTAAATTACAATAACTAATCTGCAAGAGCAATCGCAAAGCACTAACGCCTTCAGTTTTTTGAGGAGGTTCAATCAGTTCTAGTTTAATTTTTCTGTGTTGATGATAAGTCATGATTCAACAGATTCAACAATAAAACGCTTGGCAACTTGGACATCATTGAGAGAGAAAATTAAAGTAAAAATTGTCCCTACGGTCAAATTTTTAAATTTCATGTCAACGCTATAATTATCTCCTATATTACGTTGGTTGAAATTTTCGACAACGCCTTCATTACTAACAACTGTAATGATTAAATCTTTGGGTAGTTTTGTTTCTTTAACAAAATTGTATATTTCAAAGAAAATGTTTTGAGTATTGTTATTCAGAAACTCTTTTGCTGCTCCCAAGAGAATTTTAAAACTCTCTCCTAGTTCAATAATTTCCCCTCTCCAAAAATACTTTTTGTTATCCCCAGCAGCAGCAGTTGCAAATCTTTTCCGTCCTAATTCTTCAAACGTTTTCCATTCAGTTCCCTTCCCAATTGATGAAGGCGGACAAGCTTTAAGATAATTAAAAATATCCTCAAAAGGTTGAAAATCTCTAACATCAAAAGTCCTAGTATTGTCCTGTTGAGATTTGAAGGCTTTATCAAAATGCTTAAATCCTAACATTTCAACATAATTAAAATGTTCATGAAATTTGACACCAACACAGCCGACTCTGGTTTCTAATAAATGCTCTTCAATTTCAATTGATTCCTGTTTAGTTAAAATGGGAAAACATTCAATTCTACCAAAATCCGGAATTAATAAATCAGCGTCATTAGATGACAACAACCTTTTAAACTTATTCCAACAATCTCCACTTTCTAAATAAGATTCAAACTCGAACATTTTCAGACATTTATGAGCGGCGATAACTGATAAGGTATTCAAAAAAACTTGTTTGCCTTTCTTAACATTTCTTTGTTCAGATGCAAAAACAAGCGCAATTTGTTGAGCTTCTTTGCTAATGGGAATTCTTAGCAAAGGTAATCCTTCGGGTTCTTGCCAAGATAATTGTCCGGATGCGGTTGAGTCATTCATAGGATTGTGAGTGGTCATAATAAATTAAATTTCCTCTTGCAGTTTTTGCTCAATTTCTTGAGCGATTTGGCTTAATAAAGGTTTACACTTTTTATGCCAGTGTGCTGTGATCGTACCATAGGGAATCCCTAAATCATCGGCGATCGCCTGCCAAGGGACAGGGGGATCACTGAGTTCGCGTTTCTGTAACAGCCAATGACAGTTACACTCAGAACATTTGGTTGAATAGCAGTTTTTAAGTCGATTTTTCGGATCTTCTTGAAGATACTGCCAAACTTCCAGTCCCAAACGTTGTCGTCGTTGCTGTTGTGCTTGTTCGATAAGACTATCGATGGTGTTAAGAGTTGCCTCAGAGTGATTATCCTCCAGTAAATCAAGAAAGGTTGTATTCTCCTTATCACTAATATATCGGTCTAGGGAGAAGATGTTATGCCGACGGGCTTCTCTTAATCTATCTTTCGGTTTATAATACAGCCTTAGTTGATAGTTGATCCAATGGGTTAAGCTGTTGACATAGTTAGTTGTTTCTGGTTTAAAACTACTAATTTCCTTCAAGATTTTTAACAATGTGTCATTTAAAATTTCTTCAAAATCTTGATAACAATATCCTCGTAATGGTTGATAGCTACGGACTAACTTAGGTAATTGTTGAATGGTTTGTAATAGTTTATAAGTCGCTCTTTTACCTGCTGGTGTATCGGGGGTATGAGAAAGAAACTCTCGAACTAATTTCTCCATTTGGCTGTCAGAAATGGCAGTTTTAGAAACGGTTCTTTCTGATTGTAAATTTGAAGTCAAGCTTTTAGCATTCTCAAAGTTAACATTTTTAAGGAGAGCTTGTGTTAAATTCGTGTCTTGAAGATTTGCACCCATGAAATTGACATTAGTTAAGTTAGCATTCGTTAAGTCTGCTCCTGTTAAATCAGCATCTTGAAAATTGGCACTTGTCAAATTAGCACCTGTTAGATTAGCGTTACTTAAATCAGCATTAGTTAAATTTGCTCCCGTTAAATTAACATCACTCAGATTTGCTCTTTTGAGATTAGTTTCATCTAAACGAGCATAACTAAGATTAAACCCTGATAATTGACCATCTTCTGAGTTAAACATTGTCAAATCATTCTCAACAAAAACGGTTTGAGGATCGAGTCCGTTACTGGTGGCTAAAAAATCATTAAGATTTTTAGTTTGAGGAAATTCTGCCATGACTGAGGGTGTCTCCTATTTCTTTTAACAAATTTTGGCGAACCGAATTTAATTTAAACCGCTCAGTAAAACCAAGCTCCTTTAAGTTTTTACCTTTGAATTTTGTGATTTTTATAAAATCATGATTAATTTTAAAATAAAACTTAATTTCCCAAGGTTCAGAAGAAATTTTGGCCATTCCTATTTTTGCTTTTTTGTCATCTCCTTGCAAAAAAGAACTGATGAGCGATTCAGACACGAAACGAACTACTGGTCTTTCTTCTGTTCCTTCAGCATAAGCTTGATAACCGGAATACTGAAAAGTAAAACCATCTTTATTACTTCGAGTTCTTTCTTGATTCCATTTAAAAAGAATCTCTAACGGTTTAATTAATAATGAAAGAATCTCTAATGGTTTAGTTAATAATGTTTTAACATCGAAATTCCAAGATATTTTTTCCGTATCAATGAGTTCCTCTGTTTTATGGATAGTATATTGAACGGAAAAAGGTCTAGGAAAGCCTCGCTCTTCTTCGGGAAAAGTTACATTTGTACACTCTAAAACTAATGTACCCTCGGTTATGGCGAAAGTCACATGAGTGTTAGTTACACTATCAACATGACAATGCTCTCCAAATCTATAAGTTACCTGTAGTTCAAAAGTTTTTTTCTTGGAAAAAAATAACGGTAATTTATTCGATTGTGGTTTTGTATGAAGTTTGATAAAGACACAATCAGAGAATTTATTCATAAAATCATTAAGTCAAATTTTAGACAACAAAAAATAATCATTTAAAAAAGTTCTTGAGAGACATTCAGTAAGGTTAGGGAACGAAAAAACGGATCAAGTAGATTGCCGTTATTAGTTTAATCTCTCACGATTAATTGAAAATGATTTTAGAGAATTTACGGCGGATTCAGGCTTAGTCTGGTACATCTCATAGGTGGAAAGATTTATCCAACAAGGAGTTGTCTGTACCAGATGGATAGAGGAAGAGGAACAGCCGTATAAGACCTAACTCCAAGAGTACAAGTAAAAGTTTCTGATGTCAATTAATTGTTAACGATTTTTAATGGATAAAATCTTGTTTGCTAAGATTTAATGACATATAGTATTCGGATCCTCTCGACTTTGTATGATAATTTTTGCTTATGGAATCGTGAAATGCTTACTGAGCAAAATTTTTAGGACTATTTGACGTTCGGACGTTCGGCGATGCTCAGTGGAGCCGTCGAGCCGCGGAAGAAACTATCAGTATAGCTCTCGTTGGCACACGGAAACCAGAAGAGCCATACTGTCACTTAAAGCTCAAATCTGATAACTGATAACTGTCTCCCGTCCCCTGTCTCGAGTAGGAAATTAATTTTGCACACCACTTATTACCTTAAGTCCTAATTAAATAAGTCCTAATTAAAAAGGAATTCCCGCATCTTTAAACAAATTTTCCAATGATTGAGCCAAATCTGAACGATTTTGTTGTCTATAATAATAGAACGCCTTTTTATATGCACCTAATACCCCTTGAACATCTTGAATTTCTCCGTCAGGTTTTCTTCGATGAAACAAAACCCAACCTAAATTATGATAGGCTTCTGCATAGTCGGTATTTAAAGCAATTGCTTGTTCTAGTTGTTGTTTTGCTTGTTCCCACTGCTGATTTCTCCCTAATATTGTCCCTAGGCGATAATGAAGAAAGGGGAATTGAGCAATTTTCTGAATACAAATTTCATACATTTGCGCCGCCTCTGTGATATTATTTGCGTACTCATGAGCGATCGCTGTATTAATTAAAACCCATGCTTGGGGGTTAGGATATTGACTTGCTTGCTGAAAATAGGCGATTGCTTCTACTAATTGCCCTAAATTAACTTTTTGCCATCCTTTATACCCTAAAACAAAGGAATGATCAGGATTTTGCTGTAAACATTTCTCAATATGGTTATTAAGACTACTTCCTGTAATTTTATGGGTAACTCTTGATAAAGCAGTAATCAAATAAGGGTAAACCCATCGCTGAATTTCTTGATTTTGGTTTAAACTTGCTTGATAAATGGCTTTAGTAGCACTGGGAATCACCGCAGGTTCATCAACTCGTTGTGGCTTATATTTGTCTTGTTGAAAGAGAATCCATGCTTGAATTCCTAAAGCAAAAGAGCAATTTTCATCAATTTCTAAGGCTTTTTTAACAAATACTTCTGCTTGTCCCCAATTATTGGTTTTTCCTAAAGACCAAGCGTAATTAGCTAAAATCCATACTTGATCTGGACATAAATTAACAGCTTTTTGCAGGTTTTTTACCGCTTCTAACCAATTACCTTGACGACAATTAACTAACCCTAAAATACCATATCCTCTGCCATCATTAGGGTTTAATTGAATTGCAGTTTGTGCGGCAGTTTCTGCCTGTGCATCATTCAAATAAATAGATAATAAAGCATATTCAAGAGCAGTGTTTTTATTATTGGAGTCTTCCCTTAAACAACGTTGATAAGCACGGAAAGCTTCTGATAATTTTCCCGCTTTAACTAAACTTTTTGCTTCTTTTTGTGAGGGAGAAATTAAATTACCATTGAGTGCATCAATCAGATCATCGGCTATTTGAAAACGTTCTTTAACGTTCATTTTCAGGCCAATTAAAATCACTTGTTCCATCAATTCGCTAATATTAGGATTGAGTTGACGAGGTGGAATTAAGGAATCTGGTGGTGTACTTCTTTGAACCGCATCAACGGGTAATTGTCCGGTTAAAAGTTCATAGATTGATGCACAAAAAGCATAAAAATCTGTCGCAGGATAACGTTTACTTGTCAAGCTATACTGCTCAAAAGGTGCATAACCCGGAGTAACAATTCGGGTCATTTCTTTGGTTTGTCCCGCAATAAACTCTCTGGCCGCACCAAAGTCAATTAATATGGCGTTATCCTGACCATCAATTAATATATTTTCTGGTTTTATATCCCGATGTTGAAAGTTTTGTAAGTGGACAACTTTTAAAGCTTCTGCAATTTGTAAAAAATATTTTTTAACTTTATTTTCGTCTAAAATTCCTGCTTCTTTAAGAATTTTAAAGAGAGATTTTCCAGAGATAAACTGCATAATAATATAAGCAGTATTGTTTTCTTCAAACCAATCATAAACTTGAGCAATGTTAGGATGTTTACATTGATATTGATTATAAGCTTCAGCAAAAAAGGCTTGAATTTGTTCTCTTTGTTGTTGTTGTGTTATGGTTGGAGACCATAACACTGTTGTTTTTTGTCTAGCAGCTTGTTCTGGCCATAATTCTTTGATAGCAACCTCTAGCTGAGAATTATTAGCTTTATAAATTCCTTTGTAAGTAATCCCAAACCCTCCTTGTCCTAATAAAGATTGAATTTCATAGTCACCATTTTTCAATAAACTCCCTGCTTGTAAATGCAAAAGAGAGGAGGAAACCATAGTGGGATTGTCATCTGTATCTTCCCAATCATCTAAAGGTGCGCCACAGGTGATACATTCGGTAACGTGGTCGGGATTTTCAGCGAGACAGGTGGAACAAAGCATAATCTAACCTTCAATAAAAAGGACTAATTACCTGACTTAATTATACATTTTAAAGCTAAGAGAGTCGCATTGTCAGAAGCTCCTTTTTTTAGGACTTTTCTCAGGGTTAAATTAACAGTTTCTTGTAAAGAAACATGAGAATTACTAAAAATGTCTTGTAATTCTTTTTTAGAAACTAAATCCCACACTCCATCGGAACAAAGGAGCAAAATATCTTGATCCTCTAAGGATAAAACTAACTGCTGAGTCGTGACCATTAAATTTTGAATATGACCCTCTCTTAAGGATTCTTTTGATCCTAAACATTTAAGCAGTACATTTCTGTCAGGATGATTTTCGGCTTCTTCTTCAGTAATTTCTCCATTATTTACCAAGACACCAACTAAAGAATGATCTTGACTTAATTGCTTAATTTTTCCCTGTCTTAATAAATAAATACGGCTATCTCCCACATGAGCGATCATTAATTGTTCATTGAGAGCTAAAATAAGACTTAGCGTTGTCCCTCCATTCTCAGCTTCTTTAGAGATAACTTGATGAGCTTTTGCACAGGTATCCATTAACCAGTTATTGCGTGTTTCTGAACATTTAAAATCAAGGGGAATTGGTTCTTTTAAAAAGGTTTCTATAGCGATTTTACTGGCAATTTCACCTTTAGCCATTCCTCCCATTCCATCAGCAACCATTCCGATAATAAGAGTTTCTTTATCATTAATTTGTTCGTATCTAATACCAAAATTATCTTCATTTTCTAGACGGTCTAAGGATAATCCTACAGTGGATTTACTAGCAGTTTGCCAAATCATTTTATCTTGAAAAAAATCCCGACGCGCATCTAACAATCCTTGTCGCAATCCTGTTAACTTTAATCGTCTTTCGGGGAGAGGTGAAAGAACCTTTTTTAGTATTTGAAAGAAACGAGGAATCGGAGCAGGTTGAAGGTCTAAGTTATGTTCAAAATTGGGAACTTTTTGATGAATAATTTGATAAAGTAATGCACCGATTGTGTAACTACTCATTAAGGAGTTAATGGCAGAACCAGTAGCTAATTCTGGCGCACAATATCCTCCACTTAACCCAAAATTTGGCTGTTCGCCAGTGGGAAAAATTTGGGTTAAATCATACAATTTTAAGCGGTCTTGAAATTCAATTAACAAGGGAACTAAATTAATCATATTCCAGTTTTTTTCGGCTAAATAAGAACAACATTGACAAAGTTGAATAACGAGATTTAAACTTTGTGCATTCAAAGATTGTTCTTGATGGGCGTAATTTTGCAATAATTGTTCTAAGGAAGCTTCCAAGTTAGGAAAATCCGTAAGTAATAAAATTTGTTCTGAGGGTTCGATGGGTTCATCTTCATAAATTTCATCGGGTAAGTAATTATAATTATCTTCCGAGTCTTCTTCTTTCAAGGTATCAGAATCAGAGTTTAAGCTGTCTTGGGTATCATTAGAAATGGGGGAATTTTGATCATTTTTTTGATGTTCAAAATCCTCGTTTTTAAGAGATAAATCCCTTAAACTATCATTTTCCTGATCAGTTATGCTTTTAACTCCTGAATCTAAATTATCTTCGGGGTTGCTATTGTTTTCTGTTGTTTGTTCTACAGAACTCAATAAATTTTCTGAAGAAGTTGTTTGATCTAAATTTTCTTGGGAGGATAATCCTGCACTGTCAGAGGATATTACACCAGCTTTTGTGTTATGATTAACGCTCACTGATTCTCTTTGTTCTTTAGCAATTAATGGCGCAATTAAACCATAATTATTTAAAGACTCCCTAAGGGTTAGCTCTCTTAGCAAACCACTATCTAATGAACCAACTCTTAAGAGTCCAAATTGTTCCAAAGAATCATTTTTTTCGGGAAAATTTTCAATAGTTTCTGCTCGATTAAGTTCTGATTCACTCTCGTTAAGATCAGGATTTTTTTCAGCCTGAAAACTCACTTTAAAAGAATATATATTAGGCGTAAAACATCCTAAGTAAGCAATGACCTTAAGCTGATAATTACCAAGTTGAAAATGAGTTTGTTCGGCAACAATAAGGGTTTCCATAAGCTTTTATGTCTGATAATTTAACATTATTAATAACGTGCAAGTCAATTGATGAACAGTTACAAGCACTTAGGCTCGTTCTTCTATTTTTCTAATATTTACCCTCAATCTTTTCAGTAAGGGCGAAAGAAATCGCCCCCATTTTATCCCTCACCTATTAAGGAGTTTGAAATTGAAAGACAAGATTAGCAAAAGCAATCGTATCCCCTGAATTAATGGGAGTTGGTGACATAATTCTTGCACCAAATTTTGCCTGTCCCAATGTTTTAATATAAGTCCCATTAGTCGAATTATCTTTAATCATCCAAACCCCATTCTCATAGGTAATCTCAGCATGATGTTGGGACACTTTATCACTATTAGCACATGAATCTAAATCAATTTCTACTGGATTCCCCGGTGTAAAAATACCAATCACTGCGCTATTATAAATTTTAAATTCGGCAGTGGGTGCATTAAACAGAGGAATTAAACGCGCAGTGGCCATTGCACCTATGGGAGAAGGAGATGTCACCTGCATCGGTGCTGTCATTACTTGAGGGGTCGGTATTACTTGTGTAGGAGGAGTGAGAGGTTGAGGGGTCGGTATTACTTGTGTAGGAGGAGTGAGAGGTTGAGGGGTCGGTATTACTTGTGTAGGAGGAGTAAATGAGGAAGAAGGAGATGAAGTAGGAGTGACGGGGGGAGTATTTCCTAATTCTGCACCACAGGTTTCGCAAAATTCAGCGTCTGGGGGGTTTCCTTCATAGCCACAGGTGGGACATTCGATAGACATGGTTGATTCTCCTTAAAAATGACGATATTTGACAGATTAACAAGGTTAGAAAAGAGTTCAAGACATTTGAAGATAAAGTCGGCATTACCTCAAAATAACGGCAAAAATGAACTTTAAAGCATTTCTTTCAAGTTTGTGCTTGAATCAGCCTAAGTTCCTGTGATATTACGAATAGTTTCATCTAGAGATGATTGTTCATCGATATCTCCCTCCATTTTGATGGTTTTACCTCTTGACCCCATTTTGACGGTTTTACGGGTATTAGAGGAAATTTTACGAGTTTTTCGCAGTTCATCACTGGCTTGGTTAAGGGATGCTAACATATCATCATTCCCTATTTTTACGGTTAAGCGTCGAGCCGTTTCTAGGAGTTGTTCTGCTTTATTTGGGTCTTTATCAGCAATTTTGGTCGCATCTGAGGCTAATTGGGCAATATTGCGCTGTTGCACATACCCCATAACTTCTTGATTCACTTGTGCAACAGTTCCCTGACCTGCTAAAAATTGTACTACAACATTAAGAGGCGGTTGCTCTCCGCGGCGATTTAAGCCAGGAATATCATAAGTTAAGCCAATTTGTGCGATTCTTGCCCTAGAACTGGTACGACTATCAATGGTAAATTCTAAAATGTAAATGGTGTCATCTCCTGCTGCCGCATTACCGATGGGATAAGGGGGATTTAAGAGCGGATATTCGGCTTGATCTGGATAAACACGGGTGATTTTAGCTAATTTTACCCCTTTGACCGTTTGAATGTCTAATTTAATATTATTAATTACCTCATTTTGCGCTTGTTGATAAGCTTGAATAATATAACTAGGAAAGTCAGTAATTAAAATTTGATGGGGTAAGTCTTTTTGAGGAACAACATGGCCAAATTGTCCACCTGTATTGTTACTAATATCATCTAATAGCTGCTCATTATAATCGCCAACCCCTAGGGCCGTAATTGGAATATTACACTGAGCAAAATCATTGGCCAATTGACGGCAATCTTCTTCGCCTATGGTTTGACCATCGGTAAATATTAACGCTCTACGGGAAGTCATCCCTTGATTACCAATAATCCCTAACACCTGATCCATTCCTCTACTTAAAACAGTTCCTCCACTAAATTTAGTTAGTTGATCAATAGCCGATTCAATTGTTTGAATTTGGGTGGCAGGAGTTAAATTAATTAAAGTAGAAGCTTGGTCATCAAAACGAACTAAAGCAATGCGATCTTCTTGAGTTAAACGACCTGAATGTAATAGTTTTTTCAGGGATTGAATCACTACTTCTAGTTTGGTCATTCCCCCCACATTTTCATACATAGAGCCACTGGTATCAATCAGAAAAGCAAAGGTGGTAGAGGGCCGACTTTGAGCTGCTTCTGCTTGGGGTTTAATTTTCATCATTAAAAAGAGTCGCTGGTCTGGAGTGTCAGCAGGTAAAAAATCTCGATGAGGGGTTAAAGATACGGTTAACATTTGTTTTTTCTCCAAAAGAGTAAAGTTGCTAAGGGGTGTAAATATCCTCTAAAGACGGTAACATTCCAAAAGTTGGCTCAATTCCTGTTAATTCTGGATCAAATAAGTCAGGAAATTCTTGATTACCATTATCTTGAAAGTTTTCGAGATTGGTTTCAAAAAGTGAGGGTAAATTCAGTCTAATACTGGTGTTGCGATAACCTTCTTGAATATCTTCTATCCAAGCGTTAATGATTTGGTTAAGGTGATGCTCTCGAATGGCACATAAACTTTGTTGTTGTAAGGTATCTTGTAACTGTTGACGAATTTCTGGGGTAAAAATTTCTTGAGGATTATCCTCATAATGGGGGTGTAAATCTAAAGGATACTGATAACCTCCCGGTGGAGAACTTTGGGTGTGTAATGATAGAGTATATTTAACCATACAGCAGCTACCATAAAATTAATACAGGGAAAAATAAGTTTACTATAGCTATTTTAACATAGAATTGTTATTTTACAAAGAAATTTAATTAATTTTAATCTTTCTCAATCCCGATTAAATATCGTCTTAAGAGAATTTAGCGATTAGACAGATTCAGAGAGAAGATTTCTAGATAGAGACGTTGATTAAGAAGAAGAGATAATGTCTTTTGATTGGACTTCCAGACGAATTTCTCCAAACTTACGAGTGTCCCCATTCTTTAAGGGATGAATGAGTTTTTTCATTCCTTTTGCTTGAGCATAATCAGCATTATATTCCATAATAATCTCCTCTCCCTGTTGAAAAATTTTGGCGGTTTCTGGATAAAATCCTTCGGCTTTACTGAGGGGAATATGAGCATTTTGATGACTTCCTAAAATAATAGGAGTATCCCCTAAAGAAAGAGTAGTGGTTTCCTTTTCATGCCAATGAATCAGTAAATAGGCTTTACGACTTAATTGTTCGAGTAAAGCGATCATTAAACCAATAAAAAAGCCTAAAATCACTCCGCCTAATAATCTACCACCGATTTCCCCGATTAAAGGCGACAGTAATAAAAAACCTGCTGCTCCCATTCCCCCTCCAATTGTGCCACCTTGTACGCCGCGAATCCTCCTTAAATTAGGAACAAAAAAGGACATTCCCCCACCGAGCAATCCACCTAATAACATCCATCCCACAATTCTCCCTAAAAGAATAAGGAAGGAAAGACTAGAAATCGGGGTAAAAATTAACTGTCCGACTGCTCCGGCAATAATTCCAGCGATGACACTGCCAAATGTGCCTTGAAAACCTTCGGCTATCCCTAAAAGACGACGACGCAAATAGGCATTTTGCCCCATTATTAAGGCTAAAGCAATACCAATCGCTAAAATTCCCGTCCAAACAGATGTCACCATCAATAATCGCTCTCGATCTTCTGTGGCATAATTTTGATTACTTTGTAAACTTTGTAAAGTGGTTTGAGCAATGGTTTCACCCAGTAAGGGTAAGATTTTTGAAAATCCTTGTCTTCCCGATGCGGTTTCACCCAATAAAAAGACTTCTCCGGGGTTATTTGCCTGTAATTGACGATAAATAGCTTGATCACTGGGTTGTATAACTAAGTGAAGCTGGTTAATGTTATGAGTCTTTAAACTTTGATTAACCTCATCTAAAGATTTCATCGTTAAATCAGGAACTTGAGGAGGAGCATCCGTGATCAGAAGGATAACTTTAGTAGAATCTGAGCGAAAAGGCTGATTTGCTGCTAAATTTAAAGCATCTAAACTGCTTTCTGGATCATCTCCGCCATTAACTTGTTGAATTTCCGCCACTTTTTGCCTAAATAAGGTCGGATCTGCGGTAAAAACTCCGTCGGGAAAGCTTAAAATCTGGCTTTCTTCCCCATATAAGCGATCGCCAAAGGCAATTAATCCGATTTTTGCATCTAGCTTTTGGCTGCTTAATTCTTGGGAAAACTGCTGAATTCCTTCTTTTACGCCATTTATCTCCTCATTCATACTTGCAGTGACATCTAAAACAAAGAGTATATCTACTTTAGGAATAGAGGGAGTGACAGGGGTAATAGCAGGGGGTAAGGCAAAATGAAGGAAAATTTCACCAAAAAGAGAAGCAATTAAGCACCCTCCCGCACCCCATAACCCAAAGAGCAGGGGTTTACTGATTTTTCTCGTTCGCTTCTGTCTTAAGCTAGTCATAGGCTGTTTTTGATCACCTTACTTCTCTATATCGTGACTTAGAGGAGAAGTTATGCAGAAGATCAACAAGCTTAGGCTTTAATTGCCAAAAATAGTCTTTTTAGACTTAATTTAAGATTAATTGATGATAAATAGCTCAAAAAAGGGTTATTTTTGGTTTTACCAGTTATTTGAGCTAGTTTCCTCAGTTATTCAAGAGAACTCTTGCAAATTAATTATATGTTATAATGATGGGTTAACTAATTTTCCCCAAAAAATTAGTTAACCAGTACATTAGTCCTGAATGAAAACTTGAAGTTTAACTTTTAACTGGACTTCCCCCATACATATATACTAAAAAATTAACAAAACCCTTACTGCAGGTCGCTTCTAAGAAAAAATTGAAAAGAGGCTACTGGGTACATTTTTTACTTGAAAATGGCTGTACCGTTGACTGTATCTGGA
>VYKR01000093.1_pt1 | contig 44234 bp, 27 predicted proteins | sample 5109561 | NCBI WGS metagenome assembly VYKR01 (sample SAMN12291799, study PRJNA351875) | freshwater metagenome | isolation source: freshwater lake | place: USA: Michigan, Ford Lake | collected 2015-08-15
TCTGTGTAAGACAGTACATGGTTTTTTAACTGTGGTATGCGACGGTGGTGGAAGCAGAAACTTAAATCGTGAGGTTTAGGAATCGCCGCCCTAAAAGTGCGGCGAGGATGTCAACTAATATTCCCCCAGGGCGATCAATTGTTTTGGTTAACGACCATTGTGTAAACTGACTAAACGAGCGATAAAAACGGCGGGATAGAGAACTCCAGTCATTCCTTCTAAATTGGCTAGAACTCTAGCGACTTTACTGGCAGGAACTATATCACCGTAACCAACCGTGGCCAAGGTAGTAAAGCTGAAATGAAGTAGATCCGCCTCGTTGACGGTTTTAGCGGCGGAGCTAAAGGAATCGGAGTCGAAAATCTGGACAATATTATAAGCGGCCGCCCAGAAAAATCCTAAGAGAAAATAGACACAAATTCCCCCTTTGATGATATCGGATGTTACCTGTTCGGCGAGAATTAATTCTCGTGAAATCGAGTACACGCATAAACTAACAAAAGCTAGAGAAATTAATGTACTAGACAGATCGAACCAACGGTTGAAATCGCTATAAATAGGGATAATCGTGCTGAATGCTCGCAGGAGGAGGGCAATCAAAAACAGACCGATATTAAATCTTAAAGCCAATTTACTTTGATCGATCTGATAGACGGCGATGATCAGAGAGAGGGAGAAGAAAAAGAAAATCAGCCAATCTCCCAGGGGTAGATATACTAAAAACGGGTAAATAATGTAGAGCGAGAGCAGATTTGCCAGCAGCCGATTGTATTTATTTTCTGTTGCCCGCATCAATTGACGGAATTTCATAGCAGCGAACCTTTAACTGGTAATATTTCCTCCTGCTCATCAATTTTAAGGGTATTTATCTCCTATCTTCTTTCTAAATTTGCTTGCTTGAATAAACAGCGAGTTTCTATCTATTAGCCTCTGGAAGACTATTATAGAAGCTTGGCAAAAGCGATCGCTATCAAAAAATGGCAAACTTAGACTTATAGATTTTTATTAAGAATTGACCATAAATTTTAAAAAATATTGCGGATAACGAGAAACCACTAAATCAAGGAAAAAAGTCAGAGTCTGACGTTATTAACCCATAAAAGCCAAAAAACTCGACAATTAAGATTGGTGAGGTATAATGCCTATTGACAAGAGAATAACTCTTAATAATACTTAATAATTTTTAATAATTCCGCTATCCTAAATCAGACAAAATGAATATCAATTGACAGCCCTCCGTTACGGTTTTCAGGAATGTTTTGGCCCCGGACCTGCGACTTATCTCAAAATTCAACGTCTTAACGGGGTACGACGACAACTAAAAGCGTCTGCGGGTAAAGGAATTACTGTTAGTGCAATCGCCCTACAGTGGGGATTCTGGCAGATGGGTCAATTTGCCAAAGATTATAAGAAAATGTTCGGTGAGTGTCCGTCGGCAACTTTGCGAGAAATTCTTTAACAAAATAAAAGTTAGATTTGCAGAATTTTGATAGTTTCTCTGAGCCAGCCAAAGTTAAATATCAGTATTGACGCTCCCATCGCACTCAGGCGAGGGATTCCCTGTTCATCCAGTTACCTTATCTAGGGTTAGCGGTAGTGTAACATAATCGGGGGTTGGGTTTCATACTTCAACCCAACCTACGTTCATCTTATATTTAATTCCACCCACCTACTTAATCAGTCTTTAATAACCAGATTTAGGCTCACTGGTTACTGGTCACTATCCCCTATTCCCCGCTCTCGACGATTATTTTAAATGCCTAAAAGTTTAGCCTGAAAAAATAGTCCTTATCTTGATTCTTCCTGACTGAGATGACGTAGTTTATCTCGAAAATAGCCAAAGCTGGGCGATCGATTAATATCCACATTCCTCTGAGGAGAAATATTTTCTGCCCAGACTGTTTTCTCTTGACCCACAGAAGCTCCACCTAACTTAGATAATTGTTTCGCTCCACCTCTGTATATAGCATCTGCCAGTTTTTCCCAAGTACCACAGATACTATCATTAATATAGGAATCCAAGATAGCACTTTTGGCCTGGGGATAAGCAATTTTTATGGCATTAATATCACCTAAATACCAAGCTTCTCCTTCTTCAATAGCAATACAGAAGTAAATTGGGGATTTGATCGCAGATTTTTCCAGACAATTGCCTAATTCCTGTCGAAATTCTCGAAAACATCGATTATCCAGATCGCAAACCACAATCAGTACAGCAGCATAATTATCAGGGTAACTAGAAAAAGTTTTATCATATCCTTGAATCAGTTTAGGTAGTCGCTCAAGAAGAATCCGTTTACTAGGATCGGAAACAGACTGTAAGTCTCTGGGAATATGACCACTGCCTTTATAGGAATGAACCCTAAATGTATGACCTGCATTCATGTCAATAATCTTAGGAATTAGAATATCAAGTGCTTTTTTTCCCGACGAATCCTCAACCAAAATTTCAAAGTGCATGGCCTTATCTCTCATCTAAGTAATCACTATACCAAAGACTACCAAGGGGCAATCCTTCTGAGACGAGATTCTTGATTAAGGGATTGTCACTAGCCCGTTTAATCCGAGAAAACCCATCATCACCTTTTTCCAGAATCCAAACTTCTTCCGGCTGGAGAGCATCAACAAAATAAGGTTGATGAGTGGTGATAAAAATTTGAGAACGTCCTCTCTGTCCTGTGGCGTGTTTTCTAAATTCTTGAGCCAAGGTTTCTAATAGTTTATGGTATAAGCCGTTTTCTGGCTCTTCAATACAGATAAATGGCGGTGGAGAAGGGTCTTCTAACAGTAAGAGATAGGCGAATACTTTTAAAGTACCATCGGACATTTGTTGTACATAAAATGGGTCTTGGAATCCCCGATCATTAAATTTTAATAGTAGTCGATTATCGGGACTTTTTTCTGTGCTAATTTTTTCTATACCCGGTATCTTACGAGAAATACTATTAAGTATATTCTGAAATTTCTTGGAATGCTCTCTTTCCATAAACTGCACCACATTACCGAGATTATCTCCATGGATATTCAAATGTTTCTGGGGTCCGGCTAGGGGCAAACTTCTGGCCGCATCGGGAGTAAAATAGCTGAGATACCATCCCTCAATAAATCTCCGAAATAGGGAAATTCTCGGATGCGGTTTGAGAGAACCTAACGTAGCAATTCCTAGTTTGCGCTTATCATTCAGTTCCACTAACTCGGTTTCCTTGCTTTCCTCATCAACTTCTTCTATTAACTTAAGTAAATCAAAATGGTCTTGACCTTCTTCTACTTGTTTCCCTTCTTCTTCTCCTTTCCAGACGATTCCTTTCCCTTCATCGAGGAGTAAAAATGAAAAAGGCCATCCGGTCTTTTGACCTTTTCTTCTCTGTCTGAGTCTTTCTTTTTTTACATAAGGTCTATTATCCGTATCTAGATCAATAGCTAACTCATAGGTAATTGGTCGGGAATTGTAATCTTCTTTATAGTAAATCTGAAATTCAATGCTTCCTTCCTGACCCTGGGAACGAAGACGCTCAAACCCGCCCCGACCTCGCGCATCACAAGCTTCTTCTACTCCTCCTTTAAGACAATCAGATAAAAAACCGAACGCATCAAAAAGTGTGCTTTTTCCCACACCATTTTTGCCGATAACGGCCGTCATCGGTGTCAGAGAATCTCGATTTTGAGTGTTCCATAACTTGCCCAGGGTTATATCCTTGAGCGCTCGATAATTTTTAATCCTCAATCCCTCAATTCCGGCCATTATTTAGTCCCGTTTCTCATTACTAAAGTAATCTAAGCAATTTCTCCCCGGAGAATATATAGTATAGACTGATTCTAAGTAGGGAGACACAATTATTTGTAGGATGGGTTAGCGGTAGCGTAACAGGAGCGGGCGTTGGGTTTCATGCTTCAACCCAACCTACGTTCTAACGGAAGATTTTTGATTTTTGCCAGAGGTCTAATTACTGACCCGATTCGATCGCTCCTTCGGCCTCATGGACAATTGCCCTCAATCGATCTAAAGTTTTCTGATCCACCTGCGTCCATAATCCCCGTTGTTGAGCCTCTAATAATCTTTCGGCCATATCTCGCAATGCCCAGGGGTTTTTCTCCTGAATAAATTGTTGTACCTTCTCGTCAAATAAATAAGCTTCGGCTACTCCCTGATAGATAAAATCCTCCACTAGATGAGTAGTGGCAGAGTAGGCAAAAATATAATCTACGGTTGCAGCCATCTCGAAAGCGCCTTTATAGCCGTGTCGCATCACTCCCGCTATCCATTTGGGATTAACCACTCGCGAGCGGTAAACGCGGCGAATTTCTTCCTCTAGGGTTCTGATGCGGGGATTTTCTGGACGGGAATGATCACCAAAATAGGTGACGGGATTTTTGCCGGTTAAAGCCCGGACACTGGCAGTTAAGCCGCCTTGAAACTGATAGTAGTCATCGGAGTCGAAAATATCGTGTTCTCGATTGTCCTGATTGTGCAGCACTATCTCTAATTCTTGCAGTCTATTTCTCAATACTTCTGGTAAAGAATGGGCAGTTCCTTGACTATTATATGCATAACAACTCCAGTTAATATAAGCATTAGCTAAGTCTTGATCATTTTGCCAGTTTTGTGACTCGATTAACCCCTGTAAACCGGCCCCATAAGCACCCGGTTTGCAGCCAAAGATTCTGGCAGTAGCTCTCAGTTTCGCCTCTTTTTCTCCTAAGCCCTGACTTAGCCAAAACTCCCTCTCTGTCTTCACTTTCGCCGCTAAAGGATTAATTTTTTCCTCTTCCTCTTGACAAGCTACCGCATTTATGCCAGAATTAAGAAGATGTAGTATGCTGGGGAAACTGTCCCTAAAAAAGCCCGATACCCGAACGGTCACATCAATGCGAGGACGGCCTAAGCTAGACGGGGTAAGGATTTCAAACCCGACCACCCGACGGAAAAAACCATCCCAAAGGGGACGAATTCCCAGTAAAGCCATGGCTTCGGCCACATCTTCGCCACTATTTCTCATCGTCGAAGTTCCCCAGATAGAAATCGCCAAAGTGCGGGGGTATTCGCCATTTTCTTGGGTATAACGTTCAATTAGTGCCTCTGCGGCCTTTCTTCCCACTTCCCACGCGGTTTCTGTGGGGATTGCGCGGGTATCGACGGAATAGAAATTTCTGCCGGTGGGGAGAACATCGGGACGGCCGCGGGTAGGAGCGCCGGAAGCACCACTGGGGACGTATTGGCCAGCGAGACCTTTTAAGAGATAGGTAAGTTCATCGGGGGTTTGTTTTAAAGCAGGAATTAACTGATTTTCTAGCCAAACCAATTCTTTTGCCGTATTTTCGCCTACAGGTTCAATTTTCTGGCTAATTAAATCCTGAGCGAGACCCTCCAGATAAGTAGTAGTATCGTTATATTCCGTCAGGGGGTCGCAGTCGAGATGGAGGTCAAGGGCAAGGGAACGGGTTAAACCGGGGCGGTCGGGACTAGGAGAACGGGCAATCGATTGGATTAAATCAATTAACTGCTGACCCTGGGGACATTGACCGAAGATATGTAAACCGTCGCGGATTTGTGCTTCCTTGAGTTCACAGAGATAACCATCCACGAGGGTAAGAAATTGACCAAAGGAAGCGCTGGTCGCAACGCGCTCGCTACGCGAGATCGTGCCTAGCTCTCGATCGAGATTAGTTTTCGCCACCAGATTGTTAATCCGCTCGCGAATCAGAGCTAAACGAGAAGGATCAAGAGATTCTGCCTGATAATATTCATCGATGAGAGACTCTAACTTTTCCCAATCCCCATACAATTCCGCTCGCGTCATCGGGGGGGTGAGATGGTCGATGATAACAGCTTGGGAACGTCTTTTAGCGCTGGAACCTTCTCCGGGGTCATTGACAATAAAAGGATAAAAATTCGGCAGCGACGAGAAAGCGATTTCGGGATAACAATGGGGAGAAAGAGCGAGACTTTTCCCGGGTAGCCATTCTAAATTGCCGTGTTTACCGAGATTAATCACAGCAGTGACTTGAAATTCCTGTCGTAACCAATGGTAAAAAGCGAGATAGCTGTGGGTAGGTTCCAGGTCGGGGGAATGATAATTAAGAGTCGGGTCAAGGTCATAACCGCGAGAAGGTTGAATACCGATAAAGACATTACCTAGCTGGAGTCCCGGGATAGGAAAATCCTTGTCTGGATATCCCCAACGGTCAAGGAGAGCGCTTTGATTATCGGGGGGAAGGGAGGAGAAATAATCTAGATATGCTTCTAGGGAGAGAGATTGATAGATAGGTTTTAATTCCCTTGTCTCCAGGTCATTAGTGATACCGGAAATAAGCAATCGCATTAATTCATCGCTATGGTCGGGGAGGTCGGTGAGGGTATAACCTTGGGTTTGTAATGCGCGAAGAATTTCCAAACCACTAGCGGGAGTATCTAAACCGACTCCGTTAGCGATACGACCATCCTTATTGGGATAGTTGGGGAAAATGAGGGCAATTTTTTTCTGGGAGTTGGGAAGGGAGGAGAGTTGACAATAGTTTGCGGTTAAATCAGCGACAAAATCAACCCGGTGGGGGAGGGGTTGATAGATAACTATTTCCGTTTCTAGTTTCGGATGTCGGGTGAGGACAGATTTAAAGGAAATAGCGCGGGTGATAATTTTGCCATCCATTTCCGGTAAAGCGATATTCATAGCCACATCCCGGGGGGAAAGACCTTGATAACCCTGTTGATAAGCTTCTAAACTGCTGCTGCTGAGGATAACTTGGAAGATGGGTTTATTGAGGGACTGCCAAAAGTGATGATTTTGTTTGTCTTCCGGTCGCTGGATAGAGAAGCTAGTGGTATCGAGAATTAGGTCTGGGGGATGGTGGGAAAAGAGGGTTAATAGTTCCTCTTGCACTTCAATTTCCCGGAGAGAGGAGAGAAAGATGGGGACAGTTTCCATATTTCTTTGGGTGAAAGCGCTGATTAAAGCATCGATAGCTTTGGTGTTACCCGCGAGATAATGGGAACGATAGAAAAGTATCCAAGTCCGTGCTTGGGGTTGGGATAGGGTTATCTGGGAATAGATTCCCAACCTCGGGACAACCTGAGGAGGAGAGGGAGGATAGTCGAGATGGAGACAGGTATGCGCGATAAATTTAGCAGCATTAATCCAGTTATCTATCCCTGCTTCCGTGAAATAGCACCATAACTGGTTAACAGTAGTCAGGGAAGCAGTGGAATGACTCATCAACTCTAAATCTGGTTTATCCTCTCCGGGTAGGACAAATAAAGTCGCACCGGTTTCCTCGACAATTTCCTTAACTACTTCCAACCCGTAGGACCAACTCCCCCGTCCCCCCAATAAGCGAAGAATAATCACCCTTGCTTGGGATAGTACCTTGTCCCCATAGTTATCGATACTGTATTGCTGCTGTAACTGCGATAAATTGAGGGCGCGAATTGCGGGAAAATTATCCGGTAGATGGTCGATAGCTGCCGCTAGAGTTTGAATATCGGTATCAGCCATGGTGAGGAGGACAATCGGGGCCGGATTTTGGTCAATAATAATCACCCCTTCGGTATCTGCTGTCCAACCACCCGCTTGGGGAGCAATACGATGCATAAGTTTTGAGAGTCAGGTTAAATAATGATTAGGTTTTGAGAATCGGGGTCTCGATCGAGGGATCATTTTTAGGTAGATAGAGATGATTATATCTGTCTGCGGCAATTTAAAGAACAGGGAATAGGTGTTAGGGGATAGGAATTAAGAAAAATCTTCACTAAAACCCCAACCCCAGTCCCCTTACTGATAACTGGGGTTTGGGGAAGTGGGGAAGTGGGGAAGTGGGGAAGTGGGGAAGTGGGGAAGTGGGGAAGTGGGGAAGTGGGGAAGTGGGGAAGTGGGGAAGTGGGGGCAACACCCTAAAACCCTAAAACCCTAAAACCCTAAAACCCCAACACCCTAAAACCCCAACACCCTAAAACCCCAACACCCTATCTCCTGCCTTCTGATAACTGATAACTGATGACTGATAACTGATGACTGATAACTGATGAATGATAAATGAACGCTTCTCCCGCTTATGTTTGCTGTCAAGTGTTGTCATCTACTCACCTCGAACAAATTCGTTCTTGGTGGGGACAGTTGGCAATACAGGTAACAGGGCCGAGGATTAGTCTAAGTGAAAGAGATATTCCCCCACAGACGGGGGAAATCTATCAACTCTTGCTTTCCACTGACCTACAAGCTTTATTGTTAGCGAGTCCCCAAGGGCATAATTTTCAGTACGAAGTCCGCATTAGTTTTGAAGCGAACACGATTAAAAGTTTTCTGCAAGGACTGGCCGTCAAGTCTCTCCACCACCCGAAAATTGAGCAGAGTTATCAAATTTTAAATCTGCCTCTATCCAATAATGTCAGCAGTTTTCAAAATAAAATTTTAGTCAAAATTCTCTCGATAATTTCTTCTCCGGCTGCTGAGGGGGGTTGTCCCCGCATCTTCTCCGTTTGTCAACCGGTAGAAGCTGCCCTATCCCAACAAATCGAACAGGAAAGATTATTAAACCAAGTCATCACCCAAATTCGTCAGAGTCTGGAGTTACCGGTGATTTTGGAAACCGTAGTCAGGGAAGCGCGGGAGTTTCTGCAAGTGGACCGATTGTTAATTTATCAATTTTTCCCCGATACCGGTGAGGGAAAGGGGAAAATAACTTCCGAGTCGCGCATTTCTGACCAGATAAATTCCGTGTTAAATTTAACCCCCGAAGACGATTGTTTTTCCTATATTCCCCAATACAAGGAAAAGTATCGTCAAGGATTAATTTTGGCCGTGGATGATGTGGATGTTAACTATTCTTCTTCCTTCTGTTTGTCGGAATTTTTGCGACAACACCAAGTGCGATCAAAATTAATCGCCCCGATTGTGGTACAAGAAGAATTGTGGGGTTTATTAATTGCCCATCAATGTGGAGAAAAACGCCAATGGTTGCCGCAGGAAAAGAAATTTTTAGGTCAGATTGGTGAACATCTCGCCATCGCTATCTATCAAGCGCAATTATATTCCCAAGTACAGGAACAAAAAGATATTTTTGAGCGCCGGGTAATCGAAAGAACCCAAGAATTACAAGATACTTTAATGACCGCGGAAGCCGCTAACCTCTGCAAAAGTGAATTTTTAAATAATATGAGTCATGAGTTATTAACTCCCCTAACTTGTATTATCGGTTTATCCAGTACCCTGCAAAAATGCTCGGCAGCCAGTAATTTTTTACCTCCCGACAAACAAAAACACTATCTAAAAGTTATTCAGGATAACGGCAATAAACTATTAGAATTAATTAATGACTTGCTTAATTTCTCGCAAGTTTCGGCAGGAAAAGCCGTTTTAGATATTAAACAATTTTCCCTAAAATACCTCTGTAATCATGTTTTAGAAATTATCAAAACAGAGGCAGAAATTAAAGGAATTAATCTGATTTTAGAGATGAAAATTACCGAAAAAGATAATTATTTTTACGCCGATTACGATCGAGTTCAGCAGATACTTTTGTACTTGTTAAAAAATGCCCTGAAATTTACCCCCGAACAGGGTGCTATCACGCTGAGACTGTGGAAAGAAGGCAGTCAGGTCATTTTTCAGGTAGAGGACACGGGCATCGGCATTCCCGCTCAAAAAATACCGCTTCTGTTTGAAAAATTTACCCAGTTGGATGGCTCTCGTAAACGTCGTTATGGTGGTATGGGATTAGGATTGGCCTTAACTAAACAATTAGTGGAACTGCATCGCGGCACGATCGAGGTAGAATCTTGCTTAGATAAAGGTTCCATTTTTACCGTCCGTTTACCTCAACAAAAGCCCCCCAAATCCCAGCGCCAACCCTCGGATAATAATCCCCATTTTAATCAGCACCATCCCACTGTAGTTTTGATTGAAAGTGACGAAGAAATTGCCAATCTTATTTGTGAGTTATTGATGGTGGCACATTATCAAGTTATTTGGTTAATCGATAGTGTCTCCGCTATCAAAAAAATTGAGATCGTGCAGCCAAGTATTATAATTGTCGATCGGAAAATGCCCGATATATATCATCTCTGTCATCTCTTAAAAAAATCTAGCCAAACTCAAGCCAGTAAAGTGCTAATCTTGAATGATACCCCTGAAATCAGCGTTAATTTTCTCGGTCGTCATGGCATTGACGACTATCTCCTCAAACCGATTCAACCCTCCCTATTGTTGGAAAAAATCCGCTATCTAACCGCTTTATGAGTGGGGTTTGCGGCAAAAAGTTTTTCGGTGCGGGTAGGGGTGCATCTCATTTTGTAAATCTACTAATTTGGGATTTTTCAGGGGAAACTTTCTCCTAAAATTGGGTGTGTTACTTTCAGTTTTATCACTCAATCCAAGCTTTTGGGGGGTTCTACCCCCCAAACCCCCCGTTGGGGGCGTGGCGCCGCCCCCAAACCCCGGAGCGCATTAGCTTTTCGGTGGGATGCTTACAGGGGTGTGGGGTTTTACCCATTTTCATCTGGTCAATTTTTTATTTTTTCCCCAGAAAATAGGACTTAAAAACTAACTATAAAATAGCTAATTTTCAAGTCCTGAATTGTAGGAAAGGAATCCTAGGCTAAATTAGGATTCACTTTCGATATAGATGAATAACAAACCCATAACCACAGCTGGCATTAACCAACAGACGATCGGGATTAAAATCCAAGGCAGATAAGAAGCTGCGTAGGCACCAGTCATGTCAAATGCTCCCAGTAAAAAAATAAGGAAATGATAATCAGGTAGAACAAGGGTTAATTATTGATTAAAAACCCCGCGCATGATGCCATCAACGACACCAAGATTTTCTAGGAGGAAATAGGCCACAAAAGCGCCACCCATACCACCAATAAAGAAACCAGCGGCGAATTGACTCCAACCCTCGGAGGATTGCAGAGGATCACCACTAGCGGCCTTACCTTGGAAGGAGACAAGACCATAACTAGCTAAACAACCCGTAGCCAAAAGAACCATGGCTAAAGCGGGGATTAAGCCGCCGAGATTAGCATATTCCGAGTCTCTCAAGGGACCTAGGACAACCCAGGGACCACCGAGGAAATAACCGTGGGCCATACCCACTTCTAGACCGCGCAGAATCGGAGCTAGACCGGGACGATAGGCAGGTAAGTTACCAATAAAAGCTTTGGTAAAACCAGAAGCGGAAATGGGGGTAGCTAGATGACCAATGAACGGATCATCATTGTAGGGTGTCACCACCTGTTTGTATCCAGTTTCAGCCATTGTGTTTGAGTTCTCCTTTTTCCGATCAACAGGAAAATTGATCATAAAACTTTAAGATTACACTTTAGGCCTAAGAATTACTTCAAGCAACCCCATCGATCGAGTTTTCAAGGGTTGACGGCTGAAACTCTCACAATTCGTTACATTTCTCTCAGGAGACGGGGGTGGGGAGCTTTGTTTCAGTGAGCAGTAAACAGTAATCAGTGGACTGAAAACTCACATCTGATAACTGCTCACTGATAACTGCTCACTGATTAAGGGATAATCAACACTGGACAGGGGGCAAGGTTAATAACTTTGGTGGTGACGCTTTCGGACACACCTTCGCTGGTTAATCCTAAACCGCGACAACCCATAACGATCAGGTCGGCATTAACTTCATCGGCCACATCGCAGATGACAAAAGAGGGTATTCCCTCCCGTTCAATCATTTCTGCCTTGATGCTAGCCTGAGCGAAAATCGCTTGCGCCGATTGTAACAATCTATCCACCGCTTCGATCGAATTCATCTTATCGTCGGCGGCAATTTCTCCGGTGGGTGTCGTTTCCACCACCGACAACAGGACCAAACGACTGTCAAAGATTTTGACTAATTCGATCACACTACTGGTCGCGTCACGACTTTCGCGGCTGTGGTCGATGGGAAATAAAATCGTCTCAAACATAATTAGCAAGTCTCTCCAATCAAATTTTTCTGGGAAAATCAGTCTTAGAACTGCAACACTGATCCCCAAATCTGAAATAATCTTTGTCAAAGTAATTGCCGCAAGTAGCGATACCCTGATTTAATCTTTATTGTACGGTAAGCAATCTAGGAGGTTATGGGCTGTGCCAAAAAAAACAGTAGCGAATTTAACAGAGGCTGATTTAGCGGGTAAACGGGTCTTAGTCCGGGTCGATTTTAACGTTCCCATGGACAAAGCCACCGGAGCAATCAGCGATGATACCCGCATTCGGGCGGCACTACCAACCATCGAGGATTTAATCAAAAAAGGGGCTAAGGTTATTTTATGCAGCCACATGGGTCGCCCCGACGGTCAAGTTAAAGAAAATTTGCGTCTGACTCCTGTGGCTAAACGTCTCTCGGAATTATTGGGCCAGGAAGTAATCATGTGTCCCGATTGTATTGGTGAGGGAGTTACGGCAGCGATTAGTCAAATGTCTAACGGTCAAGTGGCCCTTTTAGAAAATCTGCGTTTCCACGGTGAAGAGGAGGCAAATGACCCCGATTTTGCCAAAAAATTAGCCGCTAACGCCGATTTATACGTTAATGATGCTTTTGGTACCGCCCACCGCGCCCACGCTTCCACGGAAGGTGTTACCCATTATCTCAGCCCCTCGGTGGCGGGTTATTTGATTGAAAAAGAGTTAAACTACCTACAAGCAGCTATTGAAACTCCCCAACGTCCCCTAGCGGCGATTATCGGCGGTTCTAAGGTTTCTAGTAAAATTGGTGTTATTGAAACTCTGTTGGAAAAGTGCGATAAACTGCTCATCGGTGGCGGTATGATCTTTACTTTCTACAAGGCCCGCGGTTTAAGTGTTGGTAAGTCTTTGGTGGAAGAAGACAAACTAGAGTTAGCTAAATCCCTAGAGGCAAAAGCTAAAGAAAAAGGGGTGGAATTCCTCCTTCCTACCGATGTGGTGTTAGCGGATAAATTTGATAAAGATGCCAATTCCCAAATCGTCAACGTCGAAAATATTCCCGATGGTTGGATGGGATTGGATATTGGACCTGAATCAGTTAAAGTTTTCCAAAAAGCTTTATCTAACTGTAAATCTGTCCTCTGGAATGGCCCGATGGGGGTGTTCGAGTTCGATAAATTTGCGGCGGGTACAGATGCGATCGCTCACACTTTAGCCGATTTAACCGCTACGGGTACAACTACTATTATCGGTGGTGGTGACTCGGTAGCGGCGGTGGAAAAAGTGGGAGTGGCGGAAAAAATGAGCCATATTTCCACTGGTGGTGGCGCTAGTTTGGAATTACTCGAAGGTAAGGTTTTACCCGGTATTGCCGCCCTCGATGAGGCCTAATTATCGCTAATATCTAAGGTTGAAAAAAGGTGGGTGTTGGCCCACCTTTTTTTTATGACTTAGGGAATGGGGAGTGGGTTTTTCAAGTTGGATTGGGAGTTAATCATACAAAGACTTTTTGGCTCTTCGGTTTGTGTTATGCAATGGACGGAGGTTATAAGGGATGGAACCCTTATATAGAAAGGCATTTAGCGATTTTTGTCAATTGTTTTTGCTCTAGAGCGAACTAATCAACCTATCGAACCATACCAAGTAACGAAGAACCGACTTTTTCAGCAAACCCTAAATAAGCTAAGACGTATTTAAACCGCTTATTCTTAGATTAGCCGAATCTCCCCCCCCCTTGCCCCTCCAACCCCCCCGATGTCGGGGGGGCAGGGGGGGTTTGCCTTTTGCCTCGTCTCAACAAGCAATTTAAATTACGAACAGCTTAGTTGCGTCATTAGGATACTTCAATCGCAGTAAAATCCACTCGCTGATATAAATCTGTCAGGGATATTTGAAAATCTAGAGAAAACAAAGTTAAAATCGCTTCTTGATCGTGATAATCCCGAAATGCCCAATGATCGCCTCTTTTATGAAATTGTTCTATATAATAACCATATTGATCGATTAAAATATATTCTTCAAAACTATTAAGAGAACGGTAAAATTTAAACTTATCACCCCGATTATAGTCTTGAGTAGATTTTGATAAAACCTCAATGATCACCTGTGGATTGGTAATCGTATCGGTGCGTCCTCTTTCGAGAATTGGTTCTCCCTTAACGATCATAATATCGGGATAGGTGTACACATTATAGGCGGGTATTGCCAAGCGTAGATCGGTGATAAATATATCGTAGGCTTGATTCTGGATAGTTAAGGGAAATCTTCTGTAAAAATTTCCCGCAATGCGATTATGGTTAGGAGTTCCCCCGGTCATAATAATAATTTCTCCATCTCGATACTCGTGTCTGTCGGTGGCAGTTTCCTCTAGTTGAAAGTATTCTGCGACTGTGTAGCGTTTCTCAGTGGTTGCGACCATATTGCCCCCTTGAAAGCAAAGCTCTGTTTGTATGATAACCTGTTTTCTGAAAAGGTAAGTAGCTGGTTATAATTAAATTAAAAATGGATTTTAGGTTCGATCCCCCCTGCCCCTCTTGATAAGGGGGGTGTCTGATAATTTTTAACGCCTACCTACTTACAATTATCGGTTTTAATTAAGTGCTGACTGCTGTATAAATATCGAGAGACCTGGTTAACCAAGTCTCTCGAAAGTGGGGGGGATTATTGTTGCTAATTTGCTAATCAGGTTGGGATAATTTGAGGATAGCGCCGGTGACTTTCATGCTTTCTTGATAAAGCACATCTTGGCCCCAACGCTGTAACTGTTTACCTAGCAAAGTTTCTGTTTTTTGGTCTTCCAGATGGGACACTTGTTCAATGCGGCAAGATTGGGCCCCTCCCGAAGCTTCCATCCGCATACAGCCGGTAGTTCCCGAACAAATTACCGTACAACAATCGGCGTGAAGATTAGTAGAACTGAGTTTAATACTAATCAGATCCCCTTGTATCTCACCCCAATCGGCCACGGGAATACCGGCTAATTCCGCCTCAATTAAACGCTGGTCCTGACCGAGGAAACTAATCCGATGAATAGCGTAATCTCCCGACTCGTGAGTATATCCCACCGGTCGCCATTGTAACCGGCTGGCCATCCAACCGAGGAACATAAAAGCTTGGCAAGGATTGCCCTTTTCGTAATCAATAGTGATGCGATCGACTTCCAGAATAGCATCCCGGCGCTCTGGGGGATCAAAAGCCTCGGCGGTTAGTTCTTGCCAAGGAGCGAGACGACTCCAGTTTAGGTCAGCTAATGGTACATCTGTGGCTAATAAATCCCCCACCTGCAGCAGTTCCGTTTCCGGTTCCCGAAAAGTGCTGGAATCGACGATAATCGTATCACATTGACTGGCCAGACGTTTAAATAGTCCATATTCCCCATCGGGACTGGCTTTCCACCAGAGAAATTTGGGCAAACTGGGGATAGTTAACTCGGAAATAATGCCGCCAATTCGTTCCAAAGCTTCCGCTGTACCGCTTAAAGTAACGTATTCACAGCAAACTAAAGTGTTCTGACTACGTTTGTTAACGGGACAATAGGCAGAAACGGAGGCTTTCACCCCTTCATCGGCCTCGGCGGTGGGACAGAGGGTAATAATGCGACAGGGATTGGAAGCGGCGATCGCATCTGCCACCCCAATCGCGTCCAAATCGGCGGCGTACTGACGACGATTAGCCCCATCCTGGGCGTTTTTTTCCGCTTCCCAGGCTGCCCTTAACCGGACGACAAATTCATCGCTAGAAAGTCCAGTTACTTCTAGTCCTAGGTCCTTCTGGGCCACTTTGATGGCGGCGTGGGTCCGCGGACCGGCAATACCATCAATCGGGCCGGTGTAATAGCCGAGAAGGGTTAACAATTCCTGTACCGCATCGGGTTCATAGACAATAAAGCTAAAGGTGGTGGCCCGGGTGGCGGCCATCCCATCCTCATTATTATTATAGGATTGCCAGATATCGCGCAGTTCCTGCTCGATCACATCGATGGAAACATCTTTTGGTGCTTGCAGAGAGACAATGGGGGGGCTTTGGGTAGTCATGTCAGTTATCAGTTATCAGTTATCAGTTATCAGTTATCAGTTACCAGTTAAGTAGGGAGGCACAATTATTTGTAGGATGGGTTAGCGGTAGCGTAACCCATGCGGGCGTTGGGTTTCATGCTTCAACCCAACCTACGTTCATCTTATATTTAATTTCACCCACCCACTTATCAGTTATCAGTGATTCAGTTACCAGTTATCAGATGTGAGTTATCAGTTATCAGATGTGAGTTTTTAGTTTACTGTTTACTGCTCACTGATTACTGTTCACTGTTTTAGAGTCGTCGCCAACGACGGCCATCGCGGTTAAGGAGAAATTCCGCTTCTGTGGGTTCCCAGGTACCCGCTTCGTATTGGGGTACGGAGGCAGGATCGGCGGGAGCGTCCCAAGCGGCAAGAGCAGGAGTAACGATGCGCCATGCTTCTTCTACCTCATCAGAACGGGTAAATAGGGTTTGATCTCCTAGCATAGCGTCTAAAAGTAGGCGATTATAGGCATCGGCGCTGGTGACACCGAAGGAGGAACCATAGCTAAAGTCCATTTCTACCGTGCGCGTGCGTAATTCCGACCCCGGCATTTTCGCCTCAAAACGGAGGGCAATACCTTCGTTAGGCTGAATCCGCATACTCAGTACATTTGCATTAGTTTGTTGGGCTGCCGATTGGAAGATTAATAACGGCACATGGCGGAATTGGATGGCAATCTCGGAAACTTTTTTGGGCAGACGTTTACCAGTACGCAGATAGAAGGGGACACCTTGCCAACGCCAGTTATCGACGATTAATTTCATGGCCACATAAGTGGGGGTGGTCGATTCGGGATTAACCCCCGGTTCTTGCCGATAGCCCGGAATGGGTTTTCCTTTCATCCAACCGGCTTTATACTGGCCGCGGATGGCGGATTTTTCTAGGTTATTAATATCGGCCAGGTGAGTCGCTTGTAGGACTTTGACTTTTTCGCCACGGATACTATCGGCGTTAATAGCGTTGGGTGCTTCCATCGCCGTCAAGCAGAATAACTGCATCAGGTGATTTTGCACCATATCCCGCAAAGCCCCCGATTTTTCGTAATATCCGGCCCGATCCTCCACTCCCACGGTTTCGGCCACGGTAATCTGGACGTGATCGATAAATTGACGATTCCAGAGGGGTTCAAAGATGGCGTTAGCAAATCGGAACACCAATAAGTTTTGGACGGTTTCCTTGCCCAAATAGTGGTCAATGCGATAAACTTGGTTCTCCTGACAAACCTCTTGTACGACTCGATTGAGAACTTGGGCAGAACTGAGATCTTTGCCAAAGGGTTTTTCAATCACTAACCGGTGTTTAATTGGGTCTTTCAGCATTCCGGCCGCGCCGAGGTTTTTAAGACCGGGGGGAAAGAAATTAGGAGAAACCGCTAGATAAAAGACTCGATTGCCGCGAGTTCCCCGGATTCCGTCTAATTCTTCTAGAAAGACTTTCATTTTGGCGTAACTTTCTGGGTCGTCCATGTTGCCGGGGAAATAGTACAACCCTTGGGCGAAGTCTTGCCAATATTCCTCACTACCAATCCCGTCGGAAAATTCTTCGATGCCTTGGCGCATCTGTTGGCGAAAATAATCATGACTCCACTCTCGGCGCGCTGTACCGACGATGGTTAATTCGGCCGGCAGTCGTCTTTCCCGTTTCAGTTGATAGAGAGCAGGAACCAGTTTTCTTTGGGTTAAGTCTCCTGATGCCCCAAAAATGACTAAAATTAAGGGTTCTGGGGTTCTTTCTTGTCGCAATCCCACTCGGAGAGGATTTTCGAGCAGCTTTACCATAGGATTTTGTCTAGCCGAGGTGCATTATTTCCCAGTCTAGCGGGAATACTCGACGGCATACCTAAAGTAAAAATTAACAAGTGGGTGGGTGGAATTAAATATAAGATGAACGTAGGTTGGGTTGAAGCATGAAACCCAACGCCCGCTCATGTTACGCTACCGCTAACCCATCCTACAAATAATTGTGCCTCCATCAGTAATCAGTAATCAGTGATCATATTAAATCTGGTTATTAAAGACTGATTATTTATTCCTCCTTTTGCATGAGTGCCTAGGCCTTTTTGAAATCAAAAAGTTCTGGATCCGGGAGTGGTCGGGGGGAAAATTGGGGGACTTTTTCCCTGAAAATTAGGTAATTGACCACCCAAAAATGGGTGAAACCCCACAACCTACTACTAGGAAAAACTTTTTGCCGCAAACCCTACTTATTTTTTGGCGGTTTTAACACAATCGAGGGTACGGACGATCGCAGCAGCCGCATAGTTACGACGGGCGGGATCATTTGGTACAAAAGCACTACCCTGTTCGTTCAAGGGAGAGGCCACACCGCAAAATCCCGACATCTGGGTAATTAAATCGGCGGCCCAATGACCGGAAGTATCGGAAAAATTGACGGGGGTTTTAGTTTGGGCTAAATTAGGGGCTTGTTTTTGCTGAGTTTTCAGGTAGGTGGCGGCCTGTTTGAGAATCGCCATCAATTCGGCCCGGGTGATGGGGTCGGTGGGACGGAATTCGCCGTTAGCTTTGCCGGCAACAATACCATTGGCCCGGGCCCATTGGATTTTTTTGGCACTCCAACGCGTCGCGTCCACATCGTTAAAACTGCCGCTGCCGGGGGGAATCTCTTCTAGGTTAATTTTGGTGACAGTTCCCATCCCTTCAATAATCATCGAGACGAATTGTTCCCTGGTGACGGGATTTTCGGGGCGGAAGGTGTTATCTTCTTTAAAACCGGCCACTACACCAATAGCGATCGCTTTTTCGATCTCAGTTTTATAGATATCGCCGCTAATATCCTGAAAACTGGCCCCGGAAGTGGGGGGGGGAGTGGTTTCGTTGATGGGGGGTCTGCCGGCGGCTGCGAGAACTTCCGCTTCTTTGCCGCTAAAGTAGAAGTGGCCTAAACTTTTGCCTTCAAAGGTACGACGGCTAAATCTCCAACCCGGTTCGAGGATAATTTTCATAAATCCTGTTTGCATTCCTCGGGTTCTTCCCACCACTAATTCCGGTCTGCGCGCATCCCGGGGAGTTCCCACTAAGTATAATTCGCCATTGCGTTCCACAATACGCAGGATGTAATCTAGCCCAAAATCCCGGCCATCGAGACGGATAGAATAACCATTACTATCGGTGGCGCGGCGACAAATGCCGGTAAAGTCAAAGTTGAGGAGCAGCGGGTCAATCATGACCGGATTTGAGCCGCTTTCGCTCCAACACTTCTGTTTTCCCGGAATTTGTTCCAATACTAGCAGGTCAAATTTATTACCTCCGTAGGGACGAGCGATCGCTATTACCTGGGTCTGCTCGATGTCCTGTTCGTCAAAGTTGACCGCTGCTGTGGCAGTTATGCCCAAGGTCATTAGGGCGGTTAGGGCGATCGATAATCTGGCTTTCATAATCTTTATCTATAAGACGATTTTTGCAGTAAAAATAGACGTGCTAGTCCCAATATTCTAAGACTGAATACTTCTGGTTGTTGTTCCAGACTGCGCCGGATTGTTGTCTGTCCGCACAAGTTTTCTCTCAATCTTCAATTTCCGAACCTATTGATCCGAGCAATATTTTGCTTGAACTGGTGGGGTGATCAATATTAATTCGGTTGACTGTTGAAGCTAGGCAGATTTTGGCGGATTGTTGAAAATTTTAGCCAGCCATTCGAGTCTTAGGCTAAGATGGGGAGAGAGGCTTTAATTGGCCGCAGCCCTTGACTTCCTCACAGGATTTAAGCCCAATAATTGCCTAAAAAATGGCAATTAATCGATTGAGGGCTATCAGTGCCGCGGTGAATTATCATAGTTCAATAGCTCTGGTGAGCCGTTGCCCTTTCTTTGGTGTGTGTGAGGTAAACAATTATGAGTAACTCCCCTGGCGATCCTTCTCCTCGTCCTAATCTTTTTCTGAGTATCGGTCGATTTTTACGCCGGCCTTCTACTTTAATTGTCGGGGGAATTACTCTCCTAGGAATTACCTCCCTTGGCTATTTTACGACTCGTTATTTAGTTTATGAACGTCTCCCCCCAATTTTAGATAATATCTTCAGTGAAATGCTGCACAGACCCGTCAGGGTAGGTAAGATAGAGGGTTTTTATTTTAATCGCATTCGTATCGGTAAATCGCAAATTCCAGCTACGGCCAATTCTGCCGATAGTTTATCCATTGATGCGATCGAATTGGGATTAAATCCGCTGCCCTTACTTTTAGGTCTGCCGCTGCCGGTTGATGTCAAGTTAATTAATCCCAGTATTTATCTCGATCAGGATAAAAATGGTCAATGGCTCGATAATTTAGAAAAAATATCTAGTAACTTTGAGCGGGAGGCACCTATTAAGTTAAATCTGGGTGTTCAGGTGGAGAAGGCAGCTCTCACTATCCAACCCTATACCCTGAAAAAACCGATAGAAATTAAAGCCGATGGTCAAGGAAGATTTCTTGATAATCAAAGGCAACCTCTCACCTACGATCTTAGCGCAGAAATCCTCAAAAGTCAAGTAAAAATTCAAGGAGAAACGGCGTTAAAAACGGGGGAAAGTCAAACTAATCTTCAGATTGATCGTTTAAATTTAAGTGAACTATTAACTTTAATTCCTAATCGCAATTTCCAATTAAATCAAGGACAAGTAAATGCTAATATTGCTCTCAATATTCCCAGTTGGGCTAAGCTAAATAAAACCGAAGGAAATGGTAATTTTCAGGTGACGGATGTAGCGGGAAAATTCCAACCTTTTCAGTATCCAATTAAGCTAAATACTAAGTTAAATTTACAGGGAGATAAAGTATTAGTTGAACAAGCGATCGCAAGTATTGGCAAGATTAAAACTGAGGTGAGAGGAGAGGTAAATTGGCAAACCGGTTATCATCTCAAGGTCGCTCTAGAATCAGTGGATTTACAACAGCTTTTAAGAATTATTTATCTGCAATCACCTCTAGATTTACGGGGAGAAGCACGCTCTACTTTTCAAGTGACGGGAAAACTAGATCAACCTCTAATTACAGGAACCGTTAGCAACAGCAAACCGATTATTTTTGAGCAAATTCCTATTCAATCAATAACCAGTAATTTTCAAACAAATCTCAATCGTCTTAATTTAGACAAAATTCAAATTAAACCCCTCGCAGGTGGAGAAATTAAAGGGGAAGGAAAATTACAGTTAAATATTCTGCAATCCCTGCAAAACAATCAACCTCTTGACGGTACAAAAATGCCGATTAATTTGAATTTACAAGCCAATTTTCCCACGAGAAAAATTTTATCTCAATTGGCAACAATTCCCGCTCAAATTAATATAAGCGATCTGCAAGCTAAGATTAAAGCTAGAGGGAGTTTAGGACTGCCACAATTATTAATTAATTGGCAAATACCCAGGGTTAATCAGTCAGGATTAATCAATGTTGCTGGGGAGGGCAAAGTATTTTTAGGGGGCAACAAAATCAATTTAACCGATACGGTCATTAAAACAAATGGCGGCAAACTACAGGTTAATGCTAATAGTGATTTTACTAGCAAATTAGTCCAGGCAAAAATCACGGGTAATAACTTTTTATTGACTCCTTTTGTGCCTATCGTTTGTCAATATTTGGATAGTATTTGCCCCTACCTAAAAACCTTAGAACCCTTAAATTTAGAGACAGCTAATATTCAAGTTAGTGGCAAAATTGACCAAATCAATGTTAATACCTTAAACGGAATTGCTAACTTAGGAATTAGCAGTAAACAAGGCACAATTTTAGTCAATAGTCAAGTATCGCAAGGAAATTTTCAGGCTAAAGCTGTCTTAGCGGGATTGCCGATTAATTCCCTATTGCCTAACTTACCAACTCAGGTTAAGTTACTGCGATCGCAAGTTAATTTACAAGGTTATTTAGGGGAATTGCTGAAGAATAAAAATAATATTTTCAGCAGTTGGCAAGGTCAAGGAAATCTGGATTTATTAGTAGATAATAATCCTTTAATTGCCACAGCCAAACTAAACCAAGGTTTCCTGACAGGAACAGTTAATACCAGTGGAATTAGTCTCAATAATTTTACAGAAAATTTAACAGTTCCCGTTAGTTTAGGCAGGGCAAAAATTAACTTTGCTGGTAGAATAAATTCTCTGATTAGTGGTAGTTTAACGGATTTAAAAACTTGGCGCGGAGAGGGAGATATACAGTTATTTGTCAATAATCAATCCCTGAGAACGACAACCCAACTGGAACAAGGTATTTTAAGCGGTATAGTTAATACGGCTGGCATTAACTTAAATCCGTTTTTACCCAATATAAATATTCCTGTTAGTCTAGGAAAAACCCAAGTCAATTTCACGGGTGCAATCAATAATTTACTAGCGGGAAAAATCCCTAATTTGTCCAGCGTCAATGCTAGGGTAAATACTCGCTTATTAGTAGATAAGAATCCTATTAATACTGATATTCAGTTAAACAAAGGTATTTTTAATATTCTGGGTAGCTTAGAGCGTTTTCAGACTAATGTTCCCCTAGCGTTGAATATTGACCAAACCAGTTTTCAAGCAACAGGAAATGCCCAAACTATTTTCGACTCTCTGCTAGAAAAACGACTCAACTTAGGCAGTGTCAAAGCAGTTTTTAACTCTCGTATTCATGTAGCCAAAGGAGAGATTAAAGCTAAGGCACGACTGAATAATAACTTCTGGCAAAGTGATATTATTGCCGCTAATCTTGATCCCGCTGCCCTACTGGGGCAATTGGGGGGAGTAAAATCAATCTCGATTCCTAACCTAGATTTTAGTGCCAATTTAGCGGGAAATATTCAAGAAATTTGGCAGGGAGTAACAGCAATTCAGGTCAATAATCTTTCGGCACAGTGGGGAGAAAATAGCTTTGATGTGCGAGGAAATATTCTTTTAGCTAATCTTACCAGTCAACCCGATATCGCTGAGGTTAACTTAAATCTACAGGCAAAAACCGACCTTGCTGCTGTACCGCTAACTCAGATTATATCGCTTTTACCAATTGATTCTAACCTAAAACCCAAAGAATCGACACTAACAGGGATAGGAGAATTTCAAGGACAAATCACGGGAAAAAATCTCTTAACTGCTTGGCAAAAAGTGGGAAATATACAAATCAAAGGGGATATCAATTTAGCTAACTTTAGCATTAATGAGCGACTCTTTGAACCTATCTTAAAAGGAACAATTCAAGCGGGAATCGGTCAAAATATTAGTTTAAATCTGCGGGGAAATCAGGACATTATTGACCTAACTTTCGATCCTTGCCAACAAAATAATTGTCTGCTGCCCTATCTTCCCTTAGAGATAAATATTCGCCAAGCTTTTGGAAATAAGACTCCTTTTCTAGCAACAGCTATACGAACCGGAGAAAATTTAAATGTTCAGATTGCCAATTTTCCCCTAGAAATCCTGAAAATATCTCCCACGGCAGCCTACAATATTCCGGGGATTATTGCTGGACAATTGAGTGCCAATCTAGACATCAATTTATTTAACTTACAGGGTGAGGGACAACTAGAGATTAATCAACCTAGTTTAGGTAACTTAATTGGGGAAAAATTAACAGCAGAGTTAACTTATCGGGATTCCATAGTTCAACTGCAAGCGGGGAATTTACAAGCGGGTGCAAGTCAATATAATCTGCAAGGTTTATTTAATTGGCAAACCCAAGCAATAGAAGCTAAACTCAGGGTAGATCAAGGTTATATTCAAGATTTATTATCAGTTGCTAGTATCTATGATTTAACCAGTTTAATCAACTTTTTCTCCTCAGAGAATGACCCAGCTATTCAACTTAGTCCTCTAGGAGTAGGTAATCCCGAAGCTTCCCTAGCACAACAGGTAAATTTGCGGGCAAAAATTGAAGAAATAATCCAGCAATTAGCAGGGGAAAGAGGGGTAGTCGGGATACCTTCCGAACTAGATTTTCGCGGCCGTTATCAAGCAAATATAGCCTTAACCGGGACTTTAAAAAATCCCGATCTTAGCGTACAATTTCAGGGCAATCGATGGGAATGGCGACCCCAAAGACCGACAGTAAATATTGTTAATCCTCTGGGAATTGTCACCACCGATACCCAATTAATTCCGATTGATGAAGTAACAATTAATCTTAACTTAAATCGTCAGTTGCTCAGGATAGAACCGATTAGATTAAAATCACGAGATTCTTCCGTATTTTTAGCGGGTGATTTTTCCCTAAAAAAAGTAGAGGGAAGTTTTGCCGTGGAAAATCTTTCTCTCGATCTCTTGAGAAATTTTGTGCAGTTTCCCTTAGATTTGTCCGGTAGTCTAAAAACTCAAGGACAAATTACAGGAACTTTATTAAATCCTCGTATTCAGGGTAACTTTGCCTTTATTGATGGTGCAATTAATGCCCAAAATATTAATCAGGATATAATTGGTTTATTTACCTATAACCAGTATCGTTTTGATTTCCGGACAACCTCCTCCGAATCAATCCAACTCTATGCCAGCATTCCCTATCCTCCCTTACCGGGTAATGATCAATTAAAAATCCAAGCAAAATTGGGAACCGATGCAATCAAATTGATTGAAGCTATCAGTCAAAACGCCATCGAATGGGTTAATGGTGAGGGGGAGGTAGTTCTTTCAGCGACGGGAAGATTAGATATAAAAGAAGGCTTAAAAATCAAAGATTTAGAAGCAAATGGTATAGTTACTCTCGATAATGCCGCTATCCGCAGTGTTGCTTTTCCAGAGATTTTAACCGTAAATGGCCGCATTGGGTTAACCCCTGAAAACTTAACAGTACAGGAATTACAAGGCTCGATCGCTGACAGACAAATTTCTGTGGTGGGAGTTTTACCTTTCTTTCAAGCCATCAAAAATAATCCTAATCCCTTAACAGTTAATATTCAAGAGGGAGATATAGCAATTAATGGCCTTTATCGGGGATTAATTGCTGGGAATGCCATGGTAACGGGAACAATTCAGCAACCAATTATCGGGGGGAATGTGCGTCTTTCTAGGGGTAAAGTTTTTCTTCCTCGCACCCCAGAAATTAATCAAGAAACGGATAAACCGGTGAGTCGCTGGCTGCAGCCTCTCAACATTCCTCAGACGACAAATATTACTCCAGTTTTAAATAATTTCCAAGTGTCTTTAGCGGGATTATCCATCGAACAAGAACCTTTGTATCAATTTGATTTTAGTGGTGCTTTAACCTTGAACGGTCCGCTCACTCCACTAGAGAAATTACAAACCAATGGAGTGATTAATCTCGATCGAGGACGGGTTAGCTACATCGATACTCGTTTTCTTCTTAACCGACGCAATCAAAATGTTATTGTTTTCGATTCTAGTCGCGGGTTGGGACTTTTTAATCCCTTTGTTGATATTCAACTGCGAACAATTCTCAGCGAATTTTCTCAATCTCGTGATTTTGCTGTCTCCCGTCCAGGGGGAGATTTTCCTAGTAATGAAATTCCCGATGATAGCCTAAATCGCATTCAAAGGATTGATGTCACCCTCAGCGTTGAAGGGGAATTAAACCGCTTGCTACCAAATTTAGGCCGTAATATTAATGAAGTGTGCCAAATTCGTCCCGATAGTCCACCTTTTCCCCTAGAGGAAAACTATACAAATGCAGAATTACAAAAAGCTGCTAATTGTTTACAAGCAGTGGCTTTTGCTAGAGGTGAAGATGAGGGATTGCTTAATACTCCCCTAGTTAAATTAACCAGCACTCCCCCCCGCAGCCAAGGGGAAATCGTTCGACTTTTGGGGGAACAATTGCTGTCGGTTTTTAATGGTTTACAGGGGAAAAATACGGAACAATTAATTCAATTTGGAGTGGTTCAGTTGGCAATTCCCCTCTTAGCCCAGGGAGTCGTGTATGATGTGGAAAATGCGGTTAGTAATGCGATCAGAGCAACGGATTTTAATATTCTTCCCAATTTGGAAACCGTCTATCGAGTTAATTCCCAGTCTTTTATCCGCTTCTCCTACGATTACAATTTGAATGAGTTTACCGTCCGCTATCAAACCCAATTTTAAAGTAAGATTGAGAGATATAGCATAATTCAGAAGTTAGGAGACAAGGGAAAATTAGGTTATACTTCATCTTACTTGATATTCTATGATTATTCGCGAGGCTAAGGAAACAGATTTACCAACAATTATCGAGATTTATAATGCTGCTGTTCCCACTCGCAAGGCAACCGCAGATTTAAAGCCTATTTCCCTCGAAAGTCGGCGAGAATGGTTTGAAAAGCACGATCCTGAACAGTATCCCATCTGGGTAATAGCGATCGAAGGTCGGGTGGTGGGTTGGCTGAGTTTACAGATGTTTTATGGTCGTGTCGCTTACCAAAAAACGGCAGAGGTTAGTTTATATATTGCCCCCGATTATCAAGGTCGTGGAATCGGTAAATTATTAGTAGAATATGCCTTGGAGCGCTGTCCCCAATTGGGTATATCTAATCTTATCTGTATTATTTTTGCCCACAATCAAGCCAGTATTTGTCTCTTTGAAAAATTCGGCTTTCAACGATGGGGTTATTTACCCCAAATTGCCGCTCTAGACGATTTTCTGGCTGATGTAGTCATTTTAGGGAAAAAAGTCGCTTAAATAGGCAATTTCTCCATAGCTAGACTAAATTCTAGACTTAATTGAATATAAGCATTTTCTGATTCGCCTAGAGATGGTTTCTGGGTGAGAGAAAAGAGATAGTCCTCATACCAAATCTCAGAACTTCCCGCACATTTTTCATCTCTAAATAACCATTGTTGAAACACTTGTTCTCTACCATCCTGAGGGGCAACAATCTGATAAACTTTTAGCGATTTTTTAGCAATTCTCTGGCTGCCCTTGCTGGTTAATTCATAACCTAACAAGTTCAAACAATTACGAATAATCGTCAGAGGACGGGAAGTATTAGAGAGATTAATCTTGGTGATAGTTTTAATCTCGTTGCGGTTTTTAATGGCGATTTCAGCCATTTTTTGTAAGTCGGCATCATGATTAGTTAATTCTCTTTCAGGATTAGCTAATAATACGGGAATTCCTAACACTTCTAACGTCCCGATAATCACTCCTAATTGACTACCATTAAAATCAGGAATAAATAAACTTCCCTGACCTGATTCTATCAGTTTACGCGCAATTAAAGCATCTCGATCGCACAAAAATTGTCGCCCAATTGTCAAAAAGTAATGTAGGCGTAGTTCTTGATACCATCCCTGATCATCTTTAATCACTAATTGCGGTGTGACGGGGATTCCATAGCGTTTGTATAGGTCATATTTCCTGAGAATTCTCCTTTCTTTCACTGACTTAATTAACTGTTTTTTAAGCAGACGATATTCTGATTCCGTGATCTCGTCTGCGCTGGCAATTTCCTCGCATTCAGAACGATAATTATGTTCCCTAATTTCCTCAATTGCTTCCGTTAACTGATTATTGATTTCTAGTTCTTCTTCCTGATTCCGTTCTTTAATTCTATGACCTTCTGCTTGTAAAATTCCTAGAATTGACTGACGATAATTAAGCATATAAGCATTTACTCGCACAGCCATTTTAGCCCAACAGAGGAGAGATTCCGCTTGAAAACTTGTATCTAAATCCTCCAGAGATTCTAAATCTGATTGGTGTAGTAAGCGAATATTAACCTCCGTTAATCGGTGTCCAGAGGTGAGAAGTTTGGGAATAGAAGTGGAACCATTGCCCACCTGATTAAATCCGTAGGCTGCTGACCAAATATAACGAGGAATATTCTCCCTAATTCTCCCTAAAAATTGAGCGATAGAAGTGGGAGTCTGAATCCCCTGTGCTAAACACCAAACCGAGGTAAAGTGTTGCTGAATATCAATACTAATTCCCGTTTCGATCGCAGGACTAGCTAGAACTATATCATAGTTAAGCAACAACTGATTTAAATTGCCAATCGCTTCATAGGCATCGTGACTAGAATCTTGCAATGACTCTGAGTCTATCCGCAGAATTTTCTTCTGGGGAAATTGCTTTCTTAGATAAGATTCTAGGGTAATTGTCCCCCATTTACTGGTTAACTTTTGTGCTGACAGACAAACAAAAGGTTTTCCTCCCTCTTTAATGTGTTTGACTAAATCCTTAACTAGCTGTTGGGGAGTATTATCAGAGTAGTTATAAACTGGCCAAGCTTCTTGATAACTAGGTTTCCACTCGTTACTAATCAAGAAAGTTTCTAGTTCAATCGCCGCTAGAGAAGTTAAATAATCTAGGGAAATATCACTTAAATCAGCATCGGCAACTAGGACTTTACCCCCACTGCTGACCACAGTTTGCAGCAGGGACTTTAGGGATTTTAAAATTGCCACACGATTAGTCTTACAAGTATCCCCATTTAACCCATGCCATAGAACCTGTTCGATCTCATCGATAATAATCATAGCTCCTTGCCAATCTTCCGCTTGAAATTTAGCTTGTGATTGGGGATGGAGAGAGTCAATACATAAACCATAACCGTAAATTTGTGCCGCAGGATTATCCCTAATTTTGCTGATATAGTTTAAACCAAAGCGTTGACATAACTCCTCCACCAGTTTCACCCGATGACCGATAACTAAAACTTTTTGTTGATTGGCAATAGCCTGTTTAACTATCTTGGCTAAAAACTCAGTTTTCCCCGTACCTTTAGCCGATTTAATCGCCATTAACTGCGCTGATGTAGGGATGGCAATATCTGGCAAGTAACGGCTATTTAACTCTAGATGAGGTGGGAGAGTTAAACTATTTAAACTCGCTGCCTTCCAAATTTCCCAAGAGGTAGCTTTTTGATAGACTTGTTGGAAGTAATCTTCCCCTCGATTGATTAGTAAATCATCCACCCCTTTACCATCAGCAGCATCCCAAGTAACCACCTTTACCTCACAGTTAGCCTGACTGAATAGATAACCCATTCTCTGTAAAGCTAAATTAACCGCTTGTTGGTTCTTTGGTTTAGTTTCTTGATCAAAAACTAGATAAATCTTTCGTCCAGAATTAGCTAATTTTTCTAGCTGCGGAATTAGATGAGATTTGCCGATTCTCCTACCTAGTTCGTCCTTGGGAGTACGATAACCATTGTGAATCCCCGGTAAGGCAATTGTCACATAACCTGCTGTTAGTAATGCTCCCGCTTTTTTCGCTCCTTCCGTAAGACAAATAGGTATCTCTGGATGTTTGATTACCCAAGACCAAAAACCGAGATCCTCTTGCTTATTATCCACTTCTTCAGTTAAAATATTAATACTGATACGCTGGGCTATCCTTTGCCAAATTTTCAGGGGAACCCGCAAAGCAAAGACTCCCGTAGGGGTTTGGGGGGGATGTTCGTACTTAATCGGTTTAGCCTTATCGAAGCTTAAACGGGGAAAATCGGGCTTAAAACAGCCCCAAAGGTCATAATTACCCGTTAGTAAGTCAATTCCTGAACACCACCAACCGCCTTGACTGGTATGTTCATAACGCTTGAGAATACTATCCCTAACCCTGCCATCATTGCGTCGCGGTAATTCTTGGGAGTAGAGTAGGTATTCACTGGGAGATAACCCCGCTAAACTGGTGACATTGAGATGGATTAACTCCGCGTCCACCCCGCTACCACGCCATTCTTCTAAATATTTCATCCTTGTCCTCTACTGGCTAGACGCTATATATAGCGTTTTTGTCCTATTATTCTAGCGGTAAGCCACTAAATAGCGAAAAGAGAAATTTTACTCTCTCAGAGGTTCTCGGAGGAAATTTGACTTTTAATCCACTCTTGTCTTAGATTATCGAAAAGTTAAGAACAAATAAAGTCTGACCACAACCTCCTCAGCAGTCAAGCAGAATCGGAGCAAAAGTATTTGGTCAATCTGTTTTTGCTATCAAAGAAAAAGCTTTTTGTCAAGCATACAAAAGAACTACCTTGAGAGAGAATCGAGAATTTTTTCCAGAAAATGTCAGCCAAAACACTGTTTTTAGGGAACAAAATAATCCTGGCTATACCATATATAGAGTGATAGGATTATTTAACACGCTAGATGTTGTGTTTTCCCAGAAAATCTGATAGAATACCCTAGTACAAATAGATTAATTTGTCAAGTTTTTTAACGCCGCAATTTCCCAATTATGCAATCGAAGCCCTTGACTACTACCGTCTCCATTCACAAAAATAACGAAGTAATACCCTTTCGTTCTACCCCTTTAGCTAATATGGGCAGCCATGGAATTAGAGTGATTCGGCGCGATGGTTCCACCACAAGCTTAAATATCGGCAAAATTCGTGACGTGGTAGAGTGGGCTTGTGAAGGCAAAAAAGTCAATTCAATCGCCTTAGAAGCGGGTTTAACCACGCGCCTGCGGGATGGGATTACCACCAGGGAAATACAGGATAATTTAATTAATTGCGCCCTAGAAATGTGTAGTCCAGAGGAACCGGATTGGCGCTATGTGGCGGGAAGATTGCATATTTGGAGTCTGTGGAAAGATACCTTAGTAGTCCGGGGTTATCAGTACGGAAATTACGAGAAAACTGTCAAAACTCAAGTTAAAAATCGGCTGTACGACGAAAGGATTCTCATCTATTCCGAAGCAGAATTAAAAGAAGCTGGTTCTTGGATTAATCCCGATTGGGACATCGATTATGATTACGCCGGGGCATTGTTAATCACTAGCCGTTATTTACTCAAAAATGAGTTACCCCAAGAGGCATTATTAACCTGTTCCTTACTGCTTGCCACTGTGGAAGAACCAGCTAATAGACTCCCCTGGGCGAAGAAATTTTATCAAGGGATTGCTCAAAGAAAAATCTCTCTTGCCACCCCAATTTTAGCCAATTTACGCACTCCCAAAGGTTCCCTAACCAGTTGTTTTATCCTCTCCATTGACGACAGTTTAGAAAGCATTTTCAGCGAGATTACTAATGCTGCCCGCATCTCAAAAAATGGTGGCGGTGTCGGGGTAAATGTAAGTAGAATTCGCTCCACTGGTAGCTGGGTAATGGGGAAAGCTAATGCTTCCGGAGGGATTATTCCTTGGATTAAATTACTCAACGATACAGCTATTGCAGTAAATCAGGGAGGAAGACGCGCCGGGGCAGTAACTGTCGGTGTTGACATCTGGCATTTAGATGTGCCAGAATTTCTGGAAATGCAGACAGAAAACGGTGATCAAAGACGCAAAGCTTATGATGTTTTTCCCCAATTAGTTATCACCGATGAATTTATGCGTCGGGTGATAACTAAAGCCGAGTGGACATTAGTAGATCCCTACGAAGTTCGCAGAAAATTAGGTATAGAATTAGCGGAACTATGGGGGGAAGAATTTGAAGAGGCTTATCGTTTAGTAGAAGCTAATTTAGATCAAGAGATTCTCCTCTATAAAAAAATTAATGCCCGGGACTTATTTAAAAGTATTATGCGTTCCCAAGTAGAAACAGGAATGCCCTACATTGCCTTCAAAGATACCATCAATCGCGCTAATCCTAATAAACACGATGGCTATATCCCCGGTGTAAATTTATGCGTTGCGGGAGAAACAAAAATTCTCACTGACCGAGGACAAATAGCAATCGCTGATTTGGTGGGGGAATATGTTAATGTCTGGAATGGATTGGAGTGGTCAGAAGTATTAGTTAAAAAGACTGGAGAAAACCAGCCTTTATTAAAGGTCAATTTCTCTAACGGAGAGGCATTAGAATGTACTTACTACCATAAGTTTTACGTTCAGAAAAACTCCAAGGGAACCGTGGAAATTGTGGAGGCAAAAGACCTCAAACAAGGAGATAAATTAATTAAATACCAGCTGCCTCTCATCCAGTCAGAAAATGATCTTGACTTTCCCTACGCCTACAGCGCAGGATTCTTTTCTGGAGATGGGAGTTACGGAAACAATGGAATGCCAGAAGTTGACCTATACGGAGTTAAAAAAGAGTTACTTCCCTTATTGGCTATTCGTAACAAATATCGGGGAAATGGCTCTATTGAAAAAGGTACTTTTTGGAGAAAAGAAACCGATACCCTAGGGGTATATCATGACAGTAAACAAGATCGGATCGTCTGTAAACTCCCGTTAGATATTCCCAGTAAATTTACAGTTCCTCTCAATGGTTACACAATTAAATCTCGTTTAGAATGGTTAGCTGGTTTACTTGATGCCGATGGAACAGTTGCCCGCAATGGTTCTAACGAGTCTCTCCAGATTGCTGCTGTTAACCGGCAATTTTTGCTCGATATTCGCCTAATGTTACAGACTTTAGGAGTTGATTCCAAAGTTACTTTTATGGATGACGGTGGCTATAAATTGATGCCAAATGGAAAGGGAAATTATCAAGAATATCTCTGTCAACCAAAATATCGTTTACTGATTAATTCTGTCGGACTATTTCAACTTGGTCAATTGGGACTTAAAACCCATCGCTTACAATGGACTTTAAAAGAACCCCAACGTTCGGCCACTCAGTTTATTCGCATTGAATCGGTAGAGTTAACCTGTCGTCGAGATGACACCTACTGTTTTACAGAACCCAAGCGTCATCTGGGAATGTTTAACGGCATTCTAACAGGACAATGCACCGAATCTTTTAGCAATGTCACCCCCGATAAAACTGCCCATTGCTGTAATTTAGTTAGCCTTAATTTAGCCAACATCGACAGGGAAGAAATCGAGTCTAATTGTCAAATCGCTGTCAGGATTCTCGACAATACTATCGATCTTACTAATCCTCCCTTTGATAATGCTAAAAACCACAACGATAAATATCGCACTATTGGGGTAGGGGCGATGGGATTGGCTGACTGGTTAGCTAAACGGAAATTATCCTACAATAACCTGTCAGAAATTAGTAATTTATTTGAAGAAATTGCCTATTGGTGTACCTATTCTTCGATGGAATTAGCCAAAGAACGCGGCGCTTATCAAGCTTTCTTGGGTAGCGAATGGAGTCAAGGTAAATTAATCGGAGCAAAACCAGTGGAATGGTTTTTAAATAACGCGGTGCAACCGCAAAGATGGCAACAATTAGCCGAAGATATTCAACGATTTGGCATCCGTAATTCCCATATTACCGCCATTGCTCCTAATACTTCCTCTAGTTTGGTACAGGGATGTACTGCCAGTGTTTTGCCGGTTTATAGTCGCTTTTTCTACGATAAATGGGCAAAGGGAACCGTTCCCATCGCACCACCTTTTATTGAAGAAGCTTTCTGGTTTTATCCAGAGAATAAAAATCTCGAACAGCAACAAGTGGTAAAAGCGATCGCTACTATGCAAGAATGGATTGATACGGGGATTTCTATGGAATTATTATTCAACCTCAATGAAGGGGTTTATTTCCCCGCAGAACCCAACCGTTGTCTCACTGCTAAAGATATCTTTGATACTCTCATCATGGCGTGGGAATTGGGGTGTAAAGCGATTTATTATATCCGTACCGTACAAAAGGACAATTTTCGAGAGTCTGACGATAGTTGTTCTAGTTGCGCTAATTAAGGTTAAGATAAGTCTTATTCATCAATTAATCACACCTATGGATAAGACTTTATACGAACAGGATTACTATCTCTGGTTAGAGAAAACCATATCTTTACTAGAAAATCGCCAGTTTTCTGAGTTGGATTTAGAAAATTTAATTGAAGAAATAAAAGATATGTCCAGAAGAGAACGCCAGAAGTTAGAGAGTTTACTAACTAAACTCTTGGAACATTTACTTAAATTAACTTATTGGCAATCTAAGCGCGATTACAATAAAAACAAGTGGCGACGAGAGATTTTAAATTTTCGCATTCAAATAAAAAGAATTATTAGCAACAAAAAGGATGGAAATTATAATACAAACTTAGTATCTTACCTCACCGAGATTCTTGATCAATGTTATGAGGATGCTTGCCATCTATTCGTCGAAGGTTCTGGCATCGATAAAAGACTTTTAAGTGCTACACCTATTGGAGCAATCGACCAAATTTTAGATGAAAATTGGTTTCCTGAGTTTCTCGGAGAGGATTAAGCAATGAAGAATGATTTATACGAACAGGATTACTATCTCTGGATAGAGGAAACCATATCTTTACTAGAAAATCATCAGTTTTCTGATTTGGATTTAGATAATCTCATCGAGGAGATTAGCGACATGGGCAAAAGTCAACGACAAAGCCTAAAGAGTTATTTAACTCGGTTATTAGAACATTTGCTAAAACTGGTTTACTGGCAGTCGGAATTAAAATATAATCAAAGAGGATGGAAAAATGAACTTCGTAACTTTCGCCTACAAATTAAACAAATTATTGAAGACAGTCCCAGTTTAAAGCCCTATCTATCGGAAATTTTCTTGCCCTGTTATCAAAATGCTCGTAAATTATTTTTGGATCTATCGGGAATGGCTGAAAATTTGGTCAGTTTAGCTCCAATTTGCACTATAGAACAGGCATTAAATGAGGATTGGTTTCCTGAAATATTAAAATAATGGGGATAGTTATGGAAAAGAACTTATACGAAAAAGATTACTATCTCTGGTTAGAGAAAACCATATCTTTACTAGAAAATCATCAGTTTTCTGATTTAGATTTAGAGAATTTAATTGAAGAAATTAGCAGCATGGGTAAAAGCGAGAAACGAAGTTTAGAAAGTTATTTAACTCGCTTATTAGAACATTTGCTAAAACTGGTTTACTGGCAATCGGAATTAGAATATAATCAAAGAGGATGGAAAAATGAAATCAGGAATTTCCGTCGTGCCATAAAAAGAATTATTGCCGATAGTCCTAGTTTACAGCCTTATCTGATTGAAATTTTTGATAACTCTTTTCAAGAAGCTCGTATTTCTTTTATCGAATTATCGGGAATGGCTGAAAATTTGGTCAGTTTAGCTCCAATTTGCACTATAGAACAGACGTTAAATGAGGATTGGTTTCCTGAAATATCAAAATAATGGGGATAATTATGGAAAAGAACTTATACGAAAAAGATTACTATCTCTGGTTAGATAAAACCATTAATTTACTAGAAAATCATCAGTTTTCTGATTTAGATTTAGAAAATTTAATTGACGAAATAAAATCTATGTCTATCAATCAACAGAAAGCATTAAAAAGCAATCTGACTGTGATTTTATGGCATTTACTAAAATACTTACAAGAGCCAGAAAAACAAACCAGAAGCTGGGCATTAACCCTTTTTGAGCATCGCGAAAGAATCGAAGAAGATTTAGAAAATAGCCCTAGCCTTAAGATTTTTTTAACAGAAGAAAATTTTAAAAAATGCTATAACAAGGCCAGAAAAAAAGCCGCTATTGAAACAGGGATAAACCTAGAGAAATTCCCGAAGGATTGCCCATTTACTTTGGCAGAAGCCCTAGATTTTGAATTTATTCCTAATCAAACCATTTGACTTTTTACCGAAAACCTACTATAACCTAAAAGTGCCATAATATCCAAGTAATCATGTCCTTACATTTAGTTAATTCTTGCCATTCGATGCCCATTTCCCCGATCTTCAATCCGGCGGGAGATGATGCGATCGAAAACCGTTCGATCTGGTTTGGTAACACCACCAACCTGATGCAATTAAACGATGTCCGCTACACCTGGGCGGTGGGTTTATATCAACAAATGCGGGAAAATTTCTGGATCCCGCAACGCTTAGATATAACTCAAGACGTGACTGAATACGGGCATCTTACCGACGAAGAAAGATATGCTTATGATGGTATTTTGTCCTATCTAACTTTTCTTGATTCCGTGCAAACCTGTAATATTCCCCACCTCAAAGGTAGCGTCACTGCGCCAGAAATTAGTCTTTGTATGGCGGAACAAATTTCTCAAGAAGCCATGCACAATCAAAGTTATCAATACTTAATTGAAACAATTATTCCCTCGGATCGCAGAGGTGAAGTTTATGACTTTTGGCGCACCGATAAAGTTCTCAAGGATCGCTGTCAATTTATTGCTAGTCTCTACCAGCAATACATCGACAAACAAACTACTGAAAGCTATTTTATCGCCCTTCTTGCCGATTATTTACTGGAGAGTTTGTATTTTTATAACGGGTTAAATAATGAGGTAGCCCACTAGCATCGTGAGGTGTTAGTTAAAACTCGCCAAATTGCTGGGAAGCCCTAAAGCCCTTAGGCCAAAGCGAAGTCTGAAAAGATAAGCGTAAAGGAGCGAGAGCAGAAAAAAGTTAAGGGATTTAATAAAAGCCGTAAGGCAGTTATTAAAAACAATGGGTAATCAGCAGCCAAGCCTCTATTTTAAAGGGGAAGGTTCAACGAACAGAGGGTGAGTATCTTCTTGGTAAATACGCTATAAAAGGTTCAAGAAGATAATGGTATGTTCTAGCCCCACTCTGAAAGGATGGGTAGTTGCGTCATCTTTTTCTATAATCTCGCTTCTCGACAGCTAATGTCCGGTAGTGCTGATGTTTTCAAAATGATCAACCGGGACGAATTAAGTCACGTCCGTTTGTATCAGAAACTTATTCCTGAAGCCATGGCAATTTTTCCCCATTCTGTTGAACAAATTTATGAGATGTTCGATAATGCCGTTAAACACGAATGTCGCTGGACAAATCACATTGTTGGCAACGACATTTTAGGCATTACCGAATACAGTACCGAACAGTACACCAAATACCTCGCTAACATTCGACTGAAAGCGATCGGACTTGAGCCTTTATACAGGGAAGAAAAGTATAACAAAAGTCCTTATAACCATCTGGAACGCTTCTCCGATACCAAAAAAGAAGGCCACACCAAAGCGAACTTTTTTGAAGCAACCGTTACCAGTTATGTTATGTCTTCTGGCTTAAGTGGATGGGATGAAATTTAAAATTTAAGGGACAAAAATGACCCAAATCATTACCATAAAGTGGCAATTTTGTCAAAAAATTGACAAAATTTAGCAGCCTTTATATAAAAGGAAGAAATTAGTGCTAATTTCTTCCTTTTTTTGCTTAGGTAATACTAAATCTGGTTATTAAAGACTGATTATTTATTCCCCCTCTTGCCCCCTGCCCCCCCCGATGTCGGGGGGGGCAGGGGGGGGTTGCCTTTTGCCCTTTGCCTCTTGTATGAGTGCCTCTTGTATGAGTGCCTAAGTGGGTGGGTGGAATTAAATATAAGATGAACGTAGGTTGGGTTGAAGCATGAAACCCAACGCCCGCATAGTTTACGCTACCGCTAACCCATCCTACAAATAATTGTGCCTCATTTAACCCCAACTGACCTGAGAAAATTATAAAATTAGTGTTAATTTTCCCAAGTTGCCCTAGAATAAAAGCGTTGAAAAAACCGAGCAACTGCTGTATATTGCTTAAAAATTAACCAGAGATGACCACTACTACCGATAAACCGACAAACGATCTCTCAAAAATCTCCATGCGAGATTTAATGATCCAACTGAAAACATCTCCCGACGGTCTCACCACCAGTGAAGCAAAAAATCGCCTCAATAGCGACGGTTATAACGAGATTGCCGAGAAAAAAGTCAGCCCCCTGCTCAAATTTCTTTCCTACTTTTGGAATCCCTTTTCTTGGATGATTGAAGCGGCGGTAATTTTTTCTGCGATCGTCGGTGATTGGGTGGACTTCGTGATTATCGCCATTCTATTGGTGGCTAACGGTTTGATCGGCTACTTTGAGGAAAAAACCGCCGGGGATGCGGTGGCTGCCTTGAAAGCGCAACTCGCCCTCAATGCCGATGCCAAAAGAGACGGCAAATTTATCTCCGTCCCCGCTAGGGAATTAGTACCAGGAGACGTGATCCGGATCAAGATCGGCGATGTGCTGCCGGCCGATGCCCGACTGCTGCCGGGGGATCCCGTCAAAATCGACCAAGCTGCCTTAACGGGGGAATCCTTACCCGTGGATCGCAGTTCTGGCGAACAAGTGTACTAAGGTTCAGTGGTGAAAAAAGGTCAAGCTGAGGCCATAGTTAACGGGACCGGCAGTAATACCTTTTTCGGTCGTACCGCTAAACTGGTAGCCAGTACCGAAAACGTCAGCCATTTCCAGAAATCAGTCCTCAAAATCGGTGACTTTCTCATCGTCATTGCCCTGATTTTAATCGCTATTATCGTTGTTTACCGTCTCTATAACGGTATTGTCGATAAACAGGGCGTAGAAGTGATCCGCTTGCTGAAATTCTGCCTCGTTCTCACCATTGCTTCTGTTCCCGTCGCCTTGCCCACAGTTCTCTCCGTCAGTATGTCGGTAGGGGCAAAGGCACTAGCGGATAAAAACGCCGTGGTGACACGCTTGGCGGCGATCGAGGAACTAGCGGGCATGAATATGCTCTGTTCCGATAAAACCGGCACTCTCACCCTTAATCAGCTTAGTTTAGGCGATCCCTACACCCTGCCGGGGATCAGCGCCGACGATCTAATTCTCACCGCTTCCCTCGCTTCCCAAACTAGCGATGACGATCCGATCGATAAAACTATTCTCGCCGGTTTAAAAGATGCCACGGTACTCGATCGCTATCAAGTCACCCACTTTACCCCCTTCGATCCCGTCGCTAAACGCACCGAAGCCGATATTACCACCGCCGATGGTGAGACTTTTAAAACCAGTAAGGGCGCACCGCAGGTAATGCTCGATCTAGCCTACAATAAAGAGGAAATCGAGGGGCCGGTCAATCAAATCATCGAAGATTACGCCAAAAAAGGCTATCGCGCCCTAGGAGTGGCCAAAACCACCCCCCAAGGTCAATGGCAATTCTTGGGCATTATCTCCCTATTTGATCCACCACGGGTTGATTCCCAATTAACCCTACAAACCGCCCTAAAATTAGGGGTTCCCGTCAAGATGATCACGGGGGATCAGGTGTTGATCGCTAAGGAAACCGCTCGAAAATTGGGTTTAGGTAACAATATCCTCGATGCCAAAATTTTTCGGGAAGTCCCCCCCAATCAGTTAGGAACCCTCGATGAACAGATTCTCGGCGCCGATGGTTTCGGTCAAGTTTTCCCAGAGGACAAATATCATATCGTCGATGTCTTGCAGAAAACTAATCACATTGTCGGTATGACCGGAGATGGGGTCAATGATGCCCCGGCGCTGAAAAAAGCCGATGCGGGGATTGCGGTTTCCGGGGCTACCGATGCAGCCCGGGCAGCGGCCGATATCGTTCTCCTTACCCCCGGTTTATCGGTAATCGTCGATGCGATTAAGTTAAGTCGCCAGATTTTTGAACGGATGACCAGTTATGTTCTCTACCGGATCATCGCCACAATTCAGATTCTCGTTTTTACCACTTTGGCGATTCTGTTCTTTAATTCCTACCCGATTACGGCAATTATGATCGTTTTCTTAGCAATTCTTAACGATGGAGCGATCATGACGATCGCCTACGATAATGCCAAGATCTCGAAAGTACCCCAAGCTTGGGATATGCCGAAAGTTCTCACCATTGCTTCGGTTTTGGGAGTGGTCAACGTCATTGCCACTTTCCTGCTGTACTATCTGGCTGAACGGGTATGGGGAATGACTGCCGACAAGGTGCAAACCTATATTTTCCTCAATATCGCTCTCTTAGGGATGATGACTCTCTATTCGGTGCGGGCAAAAGGTGCGTTTTGGTCTTTGGCCCCTGCTAAACCTCTAGCGATCGCTACTGGCATCTCGGTCATTATATCTTCGCTGATCTCAATGTTCGGAATCCTGATCGCCCCGATCGGTTTTGAGGGAGTGGCAAAAAGCTGGCTCTATGCCCTAGTCTGGTTATTGATTATCGATCGAGTCAAATTGGCTCTCTATTCGATTTTTAATCATCCCAAGGCAGATTTAGGCAACACCTATCAATCCACTTGGGAGAATTTAAAAACTCGATCGTAGTCCCTATCCTGGGGAAAACCAAGCTCATCAGGCACTTTCCCCAGAAAATTTTTTTCAGCAAACTCTAATTAGGGTCTGCTGAAAAAGTACGGGCGAAGCATTCGGATAGAAAATCTCCGGTTTCACCGATAGGTTATTGCCCGAATGCTTCGCCCCTACGGGACGCGGGCCGATGAAGACCCTTACCTTGCCTACATTTCACATTTATTCAACAAACCCTAATTATGACGATTGCCATCATAATGAATTCTTGCCCCGGCCCATTGCAATTTTTCCTGTAGAGTCTGATAAAAAGAATAACTTTCCCGCAGGATAATAAATTGGGCGAATTTTTCGGCTTTAGTAACTCCCACCCATTGCCCGGGCCAAATGGAAGTAGCTAAAGCGCCATCCATCCAGAGTTTAGTATTTAATTCGTAGTCTCCTAGAGGCCAAATACTGACCAGAGATGCCGGGGGAATGACAATCGGCCGACTGGAGAGACTCAAGGGACAAATCGGGGTGACGGCGATCGCTTCCATGCCGGGGTGTATAATCGGGCCATTAGCGGAAGCGGTGTAACAGGTGGATCCCGTGGGAGTAGCCACTAATAGGCCGTCCCCTTGGTACTGATCTACTATTTCCCCGTCCACTTCGATTTCGAGGATTGAGGTGGGCATCCTATCGATACTAGCGGGTTTCACACACATCTCATTCAGGGCATAAAATGCCTCGCTCACCGGCTGAGGGTTCCTTTTATCCCCTTCATAGATTCTCGCCATTAACATCATCCGTTGTTGTACCGCATAGTGATCGGATTGTAAACGCTCCCAGACCGTCTCCGTATCTTGGAAAATCTCCAAAGGTTCCGTTAAAAATCCCAGATGGCCGCCAACATTCACCGCTAGAATTGGAATGTCTTCGTGAGCTAAATAGCGAGCGGCGGCTAAAATGGTTCCATCTCCCCCCAAAACGATGGCAAGGTCGATTTTTCCCGATGCTGAGGCTAAAAATACCGGATAGGGATTATCTTTAAAGCCACTGGGTCCCATTAAAACTTTACACTGACGGGCTTCTAACTGTTTAGCGCATTTTTCCGCCCATGCTTTACTTTGGGGATGGTTGGCCTTATGAGCGATGATGACTTGTTTTAACTGCACAGAGTTGAGACCTTGTTCGGAGGTTCTATTTTTTAACAATAGCAAGACCGGGCAGATCGGTTGACAAGTAAAAAGTAAAAAAGGGGTTGGGGGAAGAACCTCGGCCTGACTGTAGCCAATTTGACAGAATTAATCGATAGATAAGGGTAGATGGAATTAACTAGGGTTTGCTGAAAAAGTACGGGCGAAGCATTCGGATAGAAAATCTATGGTTTCACCGATAGGTTATTGCCCGAATGCTTCGCCCCTAAAGGACGCGGGCCGATGAAGACGCAATGTTTTGAAGGACGATTCTCTCAAAATCTTGCACCTGTTCCGCGAGAAAAGCCACAAAACTCTTACCTTGCCTACATTTCACATTTATTCAGCAAGCCCTAACTAGGATAAGCTGGCAGGTTTTAGCAATCTTATCTCGTTTTTTCCCTGTAAATGCTGTATCTGTGCGGCTTTTTCCCAATTATCTCCCTCAACACCCCTACCACTTAATTTCCATGCAGAGTTATAATTGTATTAAGATGTGTAACAATTCTCTGGCAAACTCTTGACAAAGGATAACAAATCTGCTCTACCAAAAAACAGGAAAGGTTTTATTTCTATGACATTAATTCAAACCGCCCAATTATCGCTAGAAACTTTGGCTTTAGCCTTTTTTAAGCAGACAGAAGGACGCTGGCAATCCCAGAGACGTTATTACACCCTCACCCAAGAAACGGAACCCCAAGAAGTTATCAGCGCCATCGAGATTAAATATTTACCCCAAGGCAGCGAACCATTAATTCAACTGGCCCGTTTACATAATCTGGAAGATACAACTTTATTAGGTGGCACGGAAGTGACTTGGCAAAGTAATTATCTCCGTCCCCAGAGTAAAAAACCCTCCAACGGTTCCACCATATTCGGTATTTTAGATAATATTCTCTATCGCGATCGGGGATTTGCGACGGATAAACCCGTTAGTGCCATTTATACCTTTCCTAACCCCTCTACTCTCTGTCTGAGAACAGAATACGCCGGTTCTGTCTTTGAAGAAGAAATTAAACTCATCGGTCAACAATATCGCACCCGACAAACTATTATCTCTCGCGCCGGTCAAGAATTGATGATCGGTCAATATCTAGAAAAACGGGTCAATTAGTCAAAAAAATGGCGGCTATTCCCATAATTTTGACTTTTATCCTAGGAATAGGGCTGAAATCAAATCAGCCCTTCCCATAACTTCCCTTTAAACTGGGGTTAAACTGTCTTGATTCTGACTAGCGAGAAACTTCTCTAATTCCGTAATTGCATCGGCATCGACCTTAGTTTGCATCGGACAGAATTTCGGTCCACACATCGAACAAAACTCCGCAGTTTTATAGATATCTGCGGGTAAAGTCTCATCGTGGTATTCCTTAGCGCGATCGGGATCCAAGGATAACTGAAATTGACGATTCCAATCGAAATTATAACGAGCAATGGAGAGTTCGTCGTCACGATCGCGCGCTCCGGGACGATGACGGGCGATATCTGCCGCATGAGCCGCTATTTTGTAGGCAATTAAGCCATTTCGCACATCTTCAGCGTTGGGTAAACCGAGATGTTCTTTCGGGGTGACATAACATAACATCGCCGTCCCGTACCAACCCGCCAGAGCCGCCCCGATCGCCGAAGTGATATGATCGTAGCCTGGGGCAATATCGGTGACAAGGGGACCAAGAACATAGAAAGGTGCTTCGCTACACTCCTCCATTTGTTTTTTCACATTAAATTCAATTTGGTCCATGGGAACATGGCCCGGTCCTTCCACCATCACCTGTACATCGTGTTCCCAAGCGCGGCGCGTTAGTTGGCCGAGGGTTTTCAATTCCGCTAATTGGGCTGCATCGGAAGCATCGTGGGTACAACCGGGACGTAGGGAGTCCCCGAGACTAAAAGAAACGTCATAACGCTGGAAAATCTCGATAATTTCGTCGAAATGGGTATAGAGAGGATTTTGCTTGTGGTGGTGTAACATCCACTTAGCAATAATACCACCCCCCCGGGAGACAATCCCGGTCAGACGGGTTTTGACTAAAGGCAGGTGTTCGATGAGGATTCCCGCATGAATCGTCATGTAATCCACCCCTTGCTGGGCGTGTTTTTCGATAATATGCAGGAAATCTTCGGGGGTGAGTTTTTCAATATTGCCGTGAACGCTTTCCACCGCTTGATAGATGGGTACAGTACCGATGGGGACAGGAGAAGCATTGATAATCGCGGTGCGAATTTCGTCCAAATTACCGCCACCGGTGGAAAGATCCATCACCGTATCGGCGCCGTATTTGACCGCTAGGTGTAATTTTTCCAGTTCTTCGTTAATATTCGAGGAGTTGGGTGAAGCCCCGATATTAGCATTAACTTTACACTTAGAAGCAATACCGATCGCCATCGGTTCGAGGTTGAGGTGATTGATATTAGCGGGGATAATCAGTCTTCCTCGGGCGATTTCGCTGCGAATCAATTCGGGAGAGAGATTTTCCCGTTTTGCCACATACGTCATCTCTTCGGTAATTATCCCCTGACGGGCGTAGTGCATTTGCGATACATTTGCTTGTCCGCGCCGGGGGGCAACCCATTCTTGTCTCATAATTTTATTTCCTCTGTAAACAGCTTCCCTACGCTGGAATTACCCAGTCTCAGGTTCTAAGGGTCTTTCTCAGCCTGATTGCCTCAGACACCCCTAGCTATGACGGCAATTCTATCACTGTTGAGGACTGAGGAGATCAAGCTTAAGATTTTTGTTTGATTAGGCAGTTAGGCTAAAACCCACTTAAGTAGGGAGGCACAATTATTTGTAGGATGGGTTAGCGGTAGCGTAACATGAGCGGGCGTTGGGTTTCATGCTTCAACCCAACCTACGTTCATCTTATATTTAATTCCACCCTAGAAAAATCCCCGGTGATTCAGAAGCAGTTCCCTATCTCAAGGTCGCGAGAGGACTCCCGTTAAACCGCTACGCGGTTAACTGGATATGAATCGCCACCAGAATGAAACTAATGCGGTAGGGTTTCCACTTTCCGGGAGTTTTGGTTCTCGACGTATTTTTTTAGTTGTTCGACGGTAACGCCGCCACAACTGGCCACGAAATAAGCTCCCGTCCAAAAATAGGGTTTGTTGTCGAAATACTTTGCCGCTAAGTACGGAAATTCTTTTCTAATTAAGCGACTACTAACTGTTTTAAGGTTAGCGATTAGTTTGGTTCATGATTGTAATTAGTTGATATACTAGGCAGTAAGTGTTATAATTTAACTATACATCACGAAACTAACGACAGTGATAACGCTTACCTACCAGTACAAACTAAAGGTAAACAGGCAACAGGAACGGGAGATCGTCCACATTCTTGATGTTTGTAAGAGCGTT